>RCNG010000108.1_pt1 | contig 31055 bp, 24 predicted proteins | sample 2041371 | NCBI WGS metagenome assembly RCNG01 (sample SAMN09708227, study PRJNA481090) | Marine sediment metagenome, whole genome shotgun sequencing project. | biome: marine sediment; feature: ocean; material: sediment; isolation source: Sewage treatment plant 1 marine sediment (STP1) ... | reverse complement strand
CCTCAAGCGTGGTTTCTCAACTTCAGTTCCACAGGATGCGGTGCCAGGTAGACCTGCTGCTTCAGGTAGGGTTGGTCGTATTTCCGCACGCAGTGGTTCATCAGGGTGACCGGCACGATCAGGGGCAGGGTGCCTTCGTGGTACTGGCCGATGACCTCCAGCAGCTCCTGTTTTTCGTCCCCTGAAAGATCCTTCTTGAAGTATCCCATCAGGTGGTGAAGGACGTTGGTGTGTTTCTTCACCGTGGCCTTCAGGCGAACCGCCTCCATCAGCAGAGTCAGGTACTGTGCGTAGAGGTCCTGCGGGTCCATGTCCTTCGCCTTCGCCACGAGCCGCCCCAGGGAAGTGTAGTGCTTCGGGCTGTGCGCCAGGATGAGGAGCTTGTGGCGGGTGTGGAAATCCACCAGGCGGCCGACCCTCCTTCCCCCGGCCATCATTTTACGCCATCGCTTGAACACGAAGATCCGCTCGATGAAGTTCTCCCGAAGCTCGGGATCGTGAAGCCGGCCGTCCTCTTCGACGGGCAGCAGGGGGAAATGCTTCATGAAGGCCATGGCGAAGAGGCCCACGCCTCGGTTGGAGGGAACCCCGTTCGCATCGTAGATCTTCACCCGTTCCATACCACTGCTCGGTGATTTGCTTTTGAAGATATAGCCGCACAGACCCTCTTTTTCCAGCTCCACAACCCGTCTGCCTGCCCAGCGAGACATGCGATCCGTGAAATCCTGCTCGGTTCGGGTCGTGACCAGCCTGGGGGATTCCGGATCCCCCACCAGGCGGAGGGACTCTCGCGGAACCGGGAAACCGCACTCCACCTCCGGGCAGACCGGCACGAAGTCGACATATTCGACCAGGGTGTTTGCCAGGTACCTGTCCAGCTTGTGCGCACCGTCATAGCGGACCTTGTGACCCAGCAGGCAGCTGCTGATGCCCAATCTCACTTTCGATTCACGCACCTCGAATTCCCCTTCAATGCTTGATCCATCCCTTTCGCCTTTGCCCTTTTCCCTTTCGCCTGTCTTTTTCAAGACGCCCCTTCCGTGGGATCCGGGAGCCCCTCGTCGGACTTCATGAACTCGCGCATCAGGGTGGTGGCGTAGGAGCCCTTCGGCAGAGAGAAGGTGAAGCAAACCCCTTTGGGGTGTTCCTCGATCTCCAGGTCCCCTACGAACAGGCGCGCCGTGCGCCGGCTTCCGTTGAGGCGCGCGCGGTTCAGGGTCTCCACCGAGACCCCTCTGGAGGCAAGTACTTCCCGTTCCAGATCGCTGGGCTTCCCGGTGGCCCATCGCATCTTGGCCCCGTAGATCGGGCCCGTGTAGGTGATCGCTCCCTCCCGGAAACGCTCCGATTCAACGACTGCGTCCTCGACCTCGAAGAGCCCCCCGGTGTCCGTCTTCTTTGCCACGTCCCCTTGAAGGAGCGTCTCGAACCATCCCTTGCGGATGCGCTCCACCAGCCAGGCGTTGAACAGGGCGGACTGGTAGGAGGACAGGAGGAGCCTGCGGATCCATTTTTCGCGCGGGCCCTTTCCCATCAGGGCCTCCCGGCCCTTCTCTTCGTTCCGGCCTTGGGTCCCGAAGCGTTGTGCCCCGTAGAAGTTCGGAAGTCCCCTCTGTTCGAGGGCCCGCCGGATGGCCCCCGCGCGGCTGAGCGCGTCCTCGTGGGGTTCGGCGACCAGGATACGAAAGCGGTTGCCGAGGAGGTGCCCGGGTTTGAGCTTGTTCTTGTGCCTTCTCGCCCAGACGACCTCGAAGGGGAGGGCCTCCCGGACGCGCCGGGCCGCCGCCTCCTCGTCCGTGTCGCGCAGGGCGAGCGAGAAGGTCTGCGTGACCCGGGCCTGCTTGTCTTTGAGCCCGGCATAACCGATGTCGACCGGCCTGAGCCCGAACAGCCTGGCCAGGGACTTGTGGATGTCCCGGGTGGTCCAGCCGTCCCGGGCGAGGCGAAGATAGATGTGCTCCCCTTCCCCCTCCGGCTCGTACAGGGGAATTTCCTCAACGACAAAACAGTCGGGCTCGGCCTTGAGGACGCCGCCGATACCCGGATCCTCGGGAGTGATGTACGGTAGAGGTTCCATCGGCTCAGCTTACAGGGAAAGCGTCCGGAGTCAAAGCGGAAAGGGGGTTTGGCGGGTGCCCTTTAAGAAGTATACATCCCCTGATATGCTGCAGACATCAAAAGGGGATGAATTCACAGGAAAGTTGACGAGATGCGCGGTCGCAGAGGCGGCACAGCCGCTGCCTATGGAGTAGAAGAAACCGCCGCCAGGCGGGAACAAGTAGAGGAATCGGTCCGTGCGGGTTCGCGCCGGCTCTGGCCCTACCTGCGTCGGCACTACCGGGCGTACCTGCTCGGAGCCCTGCTGCTCGTCGTGACCAACCTGTTCATGGTCTCGATCCCCTACCTGATCGGCAAGATGGTCGGGCTGCTCGAGGGGAACCCGATCGACGTCTCCCGCCTCCTGCGCCTGCTCCTGATCGTTCTGGGCGCGGCCCTGGCCGGGGGCCTGGCCCGGGTGGTCAACCGGCTGCTCATTTTCAACACGGGCCGGGTGATCGAGTACGAGCTGCGCAAGGCCCTGTTCGAGCACATGCAGCGCATGCAGTCGCGCGTCTTTGCCCGCCGGCCCATAGGGGACCTTGTGAGCAGGGCGACGAACGACCTGGGCTCGGTCCGCCTGCTGTTCGGTTTCGGCCTTCTCCACCTGATGAACACGCCCATCCTCTTCGTGATGGCGATCGTGGTCATGGCCACGACCGACCTCCGCCTGACCGCGGCCGTTCTCGCCATCTACCCGATCGTCATTCTCAGCGTGCGCGGTTACTCGAGGCGCATGTTCGACCTGACCCAGCAGGTTCAGGGCACCCTGGGGGATATCAGTGCGGCGTCCCAGGAGAATTTCAGTGCCATCCAGGTCGTCAAGTCTTACACCCTGGAAGAGCACGAAACCGAGAAGATGCATCGGATGAGCGAGCGGTACCTGTCAAAGAGCGTGAAGCTGGCGCTCACGCGAAACATCCTCTTCAACGTCATGGCCGCGGTGATCGGCCTGAGTGAGTTGATCCTCCTGGCTTACGGTGGCTGGGAGATCGTCAACGGCCGGCTGACCAAGGGCGAGCTCGTGGCCTTCAGCGTGTACCTCGGCATGCTGATCTGGCCCACCATGGCCTTTGGGTTTCTCCTGAGCGTCTGGCAGAGGGGGATGGGGGCGATGAGCCGGATCGAGGAGATCCTGGCCGAGCCGACCGACCCGGAGGGGCTGACCAAGGTGAGGGGAGAGCCCTGGAGGAGCAGTGATTTCTGGACACAGGGAATCGAAGTCCGGGGCCTCACCTGGGGGTACCCCCTCGATGCGGAAGAGGCGGACGGGCGGGAGATGCCGGACGCGCTCCGTGACGTTACCATGCATATCGAGGGGGGTCGGTTCACGGCCCTGGTGGGCCCTACCGGCTGCGGGAAGTCGACCCTTGCGCGCCTGATTGCCCGCCTGGACAACCCTCCCCCCGAGACGGTCAGCATGGGCGGCGTGGATCTGACCGCCATCCCGCTTGCCGAGCTTCGGAACAACATAGGGCTGGCAACACAGGAATCCTTCCTGTTCTCGCTGAGCCTGGGGGAAAACATACGGTTCGGCCGGCCGGATGTGGAGTTCGACAAGGTCGAGCAGGCTGCGGAACACGCTGAACTCGCCAGGGACCTGGAGGAATTCCCCAAAGGCTACGACACCCCGGTTGGTGAGCGCGGGATCACGCTCTCAGGGGGACAGAGGCAGCGGGCCGCCATCGCGAGGCTTCTCGTGTACGACACGCCGGTCCTGATCCTGGACGACTCCCTTTCTGCGGTAGACCTGAAGACAGAGGAGCGGATCCTCTCCCACTTGCGAGAGCGGCTTGCCGGAAGGACCGTGTTGTTGATCACCCACCGGATCGCCACGGCCAGCGAGGCGGACCACGTCTACGTGATGGATCAGGGCACGATCCTCGAGCAGGGCACCCACGAAGAGCTCCTCGAGACAGGTGGGCTCTACGCTCGACTGGCCGAGATCCAGAAGCTGAGTGACGACCTGGAGGCTGCCTGATGAGGGGGAACGGGGTCGACAGGCCAGTGGAGGAGCATGGGCCCGCAGATCGCCGGCTGATCGGAATGGGGGTGCGATTCGCGCGCCCCCATTGGCGTCACATACTGGGCGCCGTGCTCCTCCTGCCGCTCATGACTGCGGCCCAGCAGGTCCAGCCCTACCTGTTCAAGCTGGCCATCGACGGCCCGATCGACCGCCAGCTGGGGCTCGGATTCCCGATCGCCTCGGAGACGGTCATCGAGCTCCTCAGGCTGGCCGGGATCTTCCTCGCGACGCTCGTCTTCGTTTTTCTTGTCGAGTACTTGCTCACCTACCTGATGGAGTCGGTCGGTCAACGGGTGGTCTACGACATGCGCATGACCATGTTCCGGCATCTCCAGAGGCTCGACCTCGCCTTTTACGAGCGAAACCCGGTGGGCCGGCTGATGACGCGGGTGACGAACGACCTGGAGGGGATCAGCGAGTTCTTTTCCGCCGGCCTGGTCAGCCTGATCGCCGATCTGTTCAAGCTGGTCGGGATCCTGATCGCCATGTGCCTTCTTTCCGTCAAATTGACCTTGTGGACCTTTGCGGTGGCACCGCCGTTGTTGCTCGTGGCAGGGTTCTTCCGGGTGCGGTTGCGCGGGGTCTTCCTGGAGATCCGAAAGCGCATTGCCCGGATCAATACCTACCTGGCCGAGAGCTTGAGCGGCGTGGAAACGGTGAAGCTTTTCAACCGCGCCAAGCGCAACGACGAGGAGTTCGAGGCGCTGAACCGGGACTACATGAAGGCCAACCTCCGGTCCATCTTCTTCGATTCGAGCCTCTACGCGGTGATCGAGCTCATCAGCACGGTGGCCATAGCGGTGTTCATCTATGCGAGTGCCACGAGCATCGAGAAGGGAGCGATTACCCTGGGCACGGTCGTGGCCTTTGTGGAATACATCAAGCGCTTCTTTATACCGATCCGGGATATCGGCATGAAGTATTCGATCATCCAGAGCGCCTTTGCCAGCGCGGATCGAATCGATCAGCTCCTGTCGGAAGAGAGCTTCATCAACGAGCCGGCGGACCCGATCGTGGCCCAGAAGCTGCGGGGCGAGATAGAGTTCTGCGACGTCACCTTCGGCTACAAGCCTGACGAGCCGGTTCTGAAGAACATATCGTTCCGCCTGAAGCCGGGGGAAACGCTGGCGGTCGTCGGGGCCACGGGCTCCGGCAAGAGCACCATCCTCAAGCTGCTCAACCGCTTCTACGATGTCTGGGAGGGCCGCATCCTGATCGACGGGGTGGACATCCGGACCTATGATGTACGGAGCCTCCGCCGCCGGATCGGCCAGGTCCTGCAGGACGTGGTGCTCTTCTCCGGGAACGTGGTGGACAACATCCGGCTGGACCTGGAACTTCCCCAGGAGCGCATCGACGAGGTGTCCCGCCAGGCACAGGTCCACCGGGTCGTAGACAAGCTCGCCCAGGGATACCAGACAGAGATCAAGGAACGGGGCACGAACATCAGCTATGGCGAGAGGCAGCTCCTGGCCTTTGCCCGGGTCCTGGCCAAGGACCCGGAGATCTTCCTGTTCGATGAGGCCACAAGCAACATCGACTCCCAGACCGAGGTGCTGATTCAGGAGGCCCTGGAACATGTTCTCAAGAATCGGACGAGCCTGATCATCGCCCACCGTCTTTCCACTGTGTCCATCGCGGACCGCATCCTGGTCCTGCACAAGGGCCGCATCGCCGAGTCCGGAACCCACGAGACCCTGATGGCCGACGAGGGTCTGTACGCCCGCCTGTACCGGCTCCAGTTCAAGGACGCCGCCAGCCGCCTGAGTGCCTGAAATCACCCGCCAAATTCATTGATTCTAAAGAAAAAAACGAAAAAAACCGATCCTAAGAGAAATAATTCTTCTGGGCACCCAATTCTCGTTATGAAGGCCCTCTGTCAGGGGAGGTATTCGGTTGGATCTGTCCCAGTACTACCTGAATCCGATTGCCCTGTGCAGTTTCTTGACGGTGCTGTACCTCGTCTTGTTGGCCTCCTGGGGTCTGTCCCTGAATCCCCGAGCAAGAACGAACCAGGCCTTCGTCTTCATGAGCCTCCATGCCCTGGTCTGGCAATTGGGCATCGGTTTCATGCTCTGCAGCCGGGATCCGGCCCTGGCGGAAAGGTGGTACCGGTTCTCGTATCTCGGTGTCGTTTTCATCTGTCCCGGGGTCTTCCTCTTCACCTCTTCGGTTTCGCAACAGCTCGCCCGGAATAGAGCACGAATCCTGGCGGCATATTCCGTGGCCTTCCTCTTCGGCCTGGAAGGGGTTCTGGGGAACTCGACCATAACGGGCGTGTGGGAATATCCCTGGGGCTTCTACCCTCGATACGGTCCCTGGAGCGCGGCCTTCCTCGGTCTTTTCGCTCTTCTGATGGTGGTCATTTTCAAGACCCTTCTCCGAGGGCTCCGCACGGTACAATCCGGTTTCCAGAAGAAGCAGATAAAGGCCCTGATTGCAGCCTTTTCCATCGCTTATCTGGCTGCCTCGGACTTTGTCCCCTGTTTTGGCATTCCGATCTACCCTGTCGGTTTTGCCGCGGTCGTATTCTTCGTGACCATGATGTTCTGGTCGATTTATCGGTACCAGCTCCTCAACCCTTCGCCGGAATCCCTTGCCAGGAATGTCCTGGCCACGATCGCCGATTCCATCATCGTCCTGGACGCTGATGGGTTTGTCCGTATGGTGAACCCGAAGGCAGAGGAGCTTCTTGGGTACCCGAAGAAAGATCTGCTCCAGAAGCACTTCTCCTGCTTCGTGGATCCCCCGAACGCGGAGGTCGCGCGGGGCCTGGTTCGGACCCTCCGCCGTTCCCAGAGGGCCGTAGAATCCGGCGTCGTTTCCCTGCTGGACCGAGAAGGAAAACCGGTGCCCACTTCCTGCAACGTGTCCGCCATCCGGGACTGGAAAGGCAAGGCCCTCGGATTCGTTCTCGCCTGCCGGGATCTCCAGGACATCGCCCGTTCCAAGGAGATCATCCAGGAGCAGGGGGAGAAGATACAGGAAACCCAGGAGAGGTACGGCGCACTGTTCAATCGCAGCCTTGTCTGCGTATATGTATACGACTTCGAAGGGAACTTCCTGGATGCGAACCAGGCCGCCCTGGACTTGCTCGGCTATACGAGGGAAGACCTTCCAGCCCTCGACTTCGCCTCGGTCCTCAGCGAAGAGCAGTTGCCCAAGGCTATAGAGAACGCCGGCGAGATTATCCGAACCGGACGACAGGATAGCTTTGCCAGTTGGAGGCTGAGGAGGAAGGATGGCACCTTCGTGTGGGTGGAAACGGAGGCGTCTCTGATCTATCGACGAGGGAAGCCCTATGCGATTCAGGGGATCCTGCGGGATGTCACGGAGCGCAAACAGGCCGAAGAGGAGCTGAAGAGGCACCACGAGTGCCTCAAAGAACTCGTGGAAGAACGGACAGACGAACTGAAACAGGCGAACCAAAAGCTTGAACGGGAAATCACCGAACGTATCCAGATCGAGGAGCGGCTCCGAAAGCTCAACGAAGAACTGGATCGCCGGGTGACGGAGAGGACCGCGGACCTCGAGAAGGCGAACGAGGAACTCACGGAGCTGGACAGGATGAAAGACTCCTTTCTCTCCTCCGTGTCCCACGAATTGCGTACGCCTCTGACCTCGATACGGTCCTTCTCCGAGATTCTGCTGAACTATGATCAAGAGGATCTGGACACGCAAAAGGAATTCCTCGACATCATCAACTCGGAAAGCGAGAGGCTGACACGCCTGATCAATGACGTCCTCGACCTCTCCAGGATCGAAGCGGGCGGGATGGTCTGGAACGATGCGGTCGTGTCGCTGGAGGAGATCATCCACGACATCCTGCCTGCACACCAGAGACTCCTCGAAGAAAAGTCTCTCCGGGTGACCCTGGACCTGTCACCGGACCTCCCGTCTGTCTTCGTAGACCGTGACAGAATCCAGCAAGTCGTCAGGAACCTTCTGGCGAACGCCATCAAGTTCTCTCACGAAGGCGGGAAGATCGTTGTCAAGATGGACACCTTCGAGGGCAGGCGCACGGGAAAATCCTCTGCATGGATCAAGGTGAGCCTGTCCGACCAGGGCATCGGCATCGACGAGAGGGATTTTGAGATCGTCTTTGACAGATTCCGTCAGGTCTCGAGCGATACCCTGAAAGACAAGCCGCAAGGCACTGGATTGGGGTTGCCCATCTGCAGGGACATCGTCTCCCACTACAAGGGAAATATCTGGGTCGAGAGCCGTAAGGGGGAAGGGAGCACCTTTTCCTTTACCTTGCCTGCCGCCACGGCGGATGCCGAACGTGGGAGCGAGGATCTGCCGGCCGGCGAGCTGCCGGCACCGAACGGGAATGGGAAGACCATCCTGGTCGTGGAAGAGAACCTGAACACGAGAAGGGTGCTGCGTTCTCAACTCGAGAGGAAAGGCTTTACGGTTTTGGAGGCATCGGATGCAGACGAGGCGCTTGCGGTGGCGCGGAAGCAGCGTATCGATTTGATACTGCTCGATCTGCTGATGCCGAAACTGGGGGAGGACGACCTTCTCGGGGTGTTCAAGGAAGATCCGGCCACGGAGAACGTGCCTGTACTCATTATTTCGGTCGTGGAAAGCACGGAGAGCGGTATTCTCCCGGGCGCTCACGGGTTCCTGAGGAAGCCTTTCCGGGAAGAAGAACTGATATTCAAGGTCCAAACGCTCCTCGAAGATCGAAATCGCTCGATCCTGGTCGCGGACGACAATCCCGGTGTACGGAACAGCCTTCAGATGCAGTTGGAGGACCTGGGATATCCCGTCTATCTTGCAGAGAATGGCGAAGAGGCGATGGAATTGCTGAAGCTGAGTGTACCGGATCTGTTGATCCTCGACGTCGTCATGCCCGACAAGGGAGGCCAGGAGGTGCTGTCCTGGATACGTAACAACAAGGATACCCGCGACCTTCCCGTTATTATTCTGACGGGCTACCCGCTTTTCGGTGAACTCGACCGACTCCGAGCCCTCGGCATAGAGGCCTGCATGGAGAAGTCGAAGGACCTGTCCCCATTGTTCAGCAAGATCGATTCCATCTTCGAGGCCCCTGCCCGTTGAGCCTGCTATCTGCACGAGCCTGATCCAAGACGGCGCGAGACGAATCGGCCCATCCCGCGTGCAGAGACTTCCTTGCAAAGAACGAAGAATTGTTGTTAGATGAATGGGTTAGCCCATGTGCAGAAGAATCGGGGCGTATCCATGAAGCGCATCAAGCTCCATTGGCAGATCCTGATCGCCCTCCTGCTGGCCGTCGGCGTTGGCGCCGTCCTGGGGGAAAAGGCCCTTCTGTTCGAGCCCCTGGGCACGCTCTTCCTCAAGGCCCTGAACATGATCATCGTGCCCCTGATCGTCACCTCGATTGTCAGCGGCGTTGCGAACATCGGTGGCGCGGACAACATCGGTCGGCTGGGGCTGAAGACATTCCTCTACTACATCACGACCAGCCTCTTTGCGATTCTGGTAGGCCTGGCACTGGTGAACCTGATCGGACCGGGTGTGGGTGCCGACCTGGGCCTGAAGGCACCGACCGAGGACCTGGCCCGTACCATGCAGGAGCACTACAGCGGTTCGCCATGGGCGACGATCCTTGGCATCGTGATGCGCATGGTTCCAACCAATCCTGTACGAGCCATGGTGGAAGGGGAGATGCTTCAGATCATCGTGTTCTGCATCCTCTTCGGGTATTTCATCACGAGGGTGCCCGACCCGCACCGTGCTCAGATGAAAGGCCTCTTCGAGGCGGGGTTCCAGGTCATGATGAAGCTGACCCACTTTATCATCCTTTTTGCTCCAATCGGGGTATTCGGCCTTGTCGCCAAGCTCGTAGCGACTTCCGGCGTGGGTGTCTTTCGGGACCTGGGCGTCTACGCGATCACGGTCGTGGCAGGACTCCTCGTCCATGCCTGCGTAACGCTCCCCGTCCTGCTGGTCCTTGTCGGAAGAGGGGTGAGTCCGGTGAAGCACCTCAAGGCGATGGCCGCGGCCCTCCTCACAGCGTTCTCCACGAGCTCGTCTTCTGCCACGCTCCCGTTGACGATGGAGTCCGTGGAAAAGAATGCGGGGGTATCGAACAAGATCTCGAGCTTTGTCCTCCCCCTCGGGGCGACGATCAACATGGACGGGACGGCCCTGTACGAATGCGTGGCAGCCATGTTTATCGCTCAGGTTTACGGGATCGACCTCAGTCTTGGCCAGCAGTTGATCATCGTGATCACGGCGCTCCTCGTGTCCATCGGCGCCGCGGGAATTCCGATGGCCGGGCTGGTGATGATGGTTGTGATCCTCAAGGCCGTTGGCCTGCCCCTGGAGGGAGTGGGATTGATCCTTGCGGTGGACAGGATTCTGGATATGTGCCGTACGACGGTCAACGTGTGGAGCGATTCTTGTGGGGCCGTGGTGATTGCAAGGACAGAAGGAGAAACCTTAAACGTTTAGGATATTTCAATGAATAAGGTGGGATTCATTCTGGGGTTCCTGGCTCTCGCGTGCCTGAGCCCTCTCGGATTCTGTTGCGCCCAGTCCGCCATGCCGGAAGGACGGCTGCCTTCGGATGCGCCTGCCGGTGTAAAGGAGCAGGTCGAAAGGCTGCATTCGTTCGATCCGGTGGAACGCAGGAATGCCGCCCAGGAGCTGGGAAGGATGGGTGAGGAGGCCGTTCAAGCGGTTCCCTCCTTGATCCGAGCGCTCAACGACAGTGCGCGCCTGGCTGTTCGAAGCCCGGGAGGAGATGGGTCACCGGCCTCGGTGGCCGAGGCCGCGATGCTGGCCCTGGCGAACATAGGTGCACCTGCGGTCGATCCGCTCATCGCTTCCCTTGGGAACGACAATCCCGGGGTCAGGATAATGGCCACGGCCGCTTTGGGAAGGATACAGGACCCGAGGACGATCGAACCCCTGATCGAGGTCCTGGAAACGGACCAGGAGACCCTGGTGCAGGCCGCTGCGGTAGACGCCCTGCGGAAGAAGCAGGATTCTCGAACACTGGAAGCGCTGCTCGTGGCCGAACAGAACGGGAACTGGGTGGTCAGGAGCCTGGCAAAGAGCGCAGTGGAAGAGGCGAGGGCGGTGCCCAGGGAGGAAGTCTCCTCGTCCCCCGGGGAAGCCCCGTCGGGCCCAGAGATCCCGCCCGTACGAAAGGCCTCCGAGGAGAACGTGCCCGATGAGGACCTGATCCCCTGGGGCGGCGGGACCGCGCCGTCGGAAGAACCGGACGCGGCGGAACCGGTTGAAGAAGTGAACCACACCGTACAGAGAGATGAAACGCTCTACCGCATCGGACGAATGTACGGGGTGACCTGGCAAACCCTGATGGAGTACAACGACCTGCGCGACCCGACGGACCTCTACGTGGGCCAGGTTCTCAAGATCCCGACCACGTCCGAAGAGTATGCCCCCCGGAGGAAGACATCCGTTACCGGGACGGCCGGCGCAGTGGATCCCGACAGTGAATCCCCCGGAGAAGAACAGACCTACATCGTGCAGCAGGGCGACACACTCTACCGCATCGGTCTACGGTACGGGGTGACCTGGCAGACCCTGATGCAGCACAACAACATGTACGATCCGTCCGAACTTTCCGCCGGCCAGGAACTCAAGATCCAGCCGGGCGGTGCCGCAAGGACCTCCTTGGGGTGGGACGGTGTGACGACGTACACGGTCCAGCATGGAGACATTCTCTACGACATCGGCCTTCTCTTCGGAATGAGCTGGAGGGAGGTTGCTGCGGTCAACGGCCTCACCGACCCGAGTCAGATCTACGTCGGCCAGGTCCTGAAGATTCCAACCAGACGCGAAGCGCCCTCACCGTAACCTCTCTTTGAAAGCACACCAGATCCCTCCCAAGAACCAGATGGGGAGAGGCGGAGTTCGACAACTTGAAAGACACGAAGAAGAATAGAGATCAACTCATCGAAGCATTGGTGAATCTGCAGAAACGTATTGCTGAATTGGAAAGATCGGAGCAGGAACACAAACGGGTGGAAGAGGAGTTGCGCGCAAGCGAGAGCCAGTATCGGCTTCTGGTTGAAGCCCACGATTCCCCGATTGCCATTCTTGACAAAGAAGGGATCTTTCTGGCCGTCAACCTCATAAGCGCGAGTAACTTTGGGCTGGAACCATCCGAAATGATTGGAACATCCCTGCGCAATCTATTCCCAAACGAGGCGGATGTTCTCCTCGAACGGCATCAGCAAATCATCGATTCAGGAGAAGGAGATACCTTTGAACAGGATTTTCATCTTCCTGATGGCAAAAGATGGTATCTAACCAAGATCCAGCCTGCCAGAGATGGAAACGGAATAATCTACGGTGTCATGCTCATCACTCACGACATTACGGAACGCAAGCAAACGGAGAAACACCTGCGGGAAAGCGAGGAGCGATTCCGTGCATTGTTTGAAGGTTCTCTCGACGCAATATTCCTCGCAGATCCCGAATCGGGTCGAATCCTTGACGCAAACCGAGCTGCCTTGGAATTGCTGTTGAGACCCTATGAGGAGATTGTCGGGCTTCATCACTCCCAAGTGCATCCACCTCATCGGGAGGGAGATTCAAAGAAGATGTTTGCTGAGTTCGCCCAAGATCCAAAAAGAAACGCCCCTCTTGAGAGTCAAGTCCTTCGTTCCGATGGCACAGAAGTGCCGGTTGAGATATTGGCTCAGATTATTCAGCTAGATGGCGTCCCCGTTGTCCAAGGTGTTTTTCGTGACGTCACCGAGCGAAAGAGGTTGGAGGCCGAAACCGCCAGAGTTGAGAGACTCGAATCCCTTGGTATTCTTGCGGGTGGGATTGCACACGACTTCAATAACATTCTGACTCCAATTCTGACCAATATTTCTATGGCGAAAGCGTTTGGAGAGCTCAATGGTGAGATTGATGAAATGTTGACAGAAGCAGAAGAGGCCACATTGCGCGCAAGGGGCTTGACTCAACAATTGCTCACCTTTTCCAGGGGGGGTGCGCCCGTCAAGAAGCCGATCTCGATGTCCAAATTGCTCCGGGATACGGTCAAATTCGCCTTGAGCGGCTCCAATGTCAGGGGCGAGTATTTCATAGGAGAGAATCTTTGGCCCTGCGAAATCGACGAAGGGCAGATCGGTCAGGTCATCCACAATATGGTGATCAACGCGGATCAGGCGATGCCCGAGGGCGGGACAATCAAGATCAGCGCTGGAAACGTGATGATTGATCAAAAGGACTCTTTGCCACTGGAGGAAGGGAAATATGTCAAGATCTCCATAACAGATCAAGGGATTGGAATACCGGGAAAACATCTGCCAAAGATATTTGATCCCTTCTATACGACAAAGGAAAAAGGAAGCGGCCTTGGGCTTTCGACCTCCTTTTCCATTGCCAAACGACACGATGGGACGATTCAGGTAGAATCCGAGTCGGGCGTGGGCACGACTTTTCATGTCTACTTGCCTGCTTCAGAAAGAGACCCTGGAGTTGGGGAGACGGGGAGGGGAAGACCACTGCGAGGGAAAGGGAGAATACTCGTGGTTGACGATGACGAGGGTGTCCGGCGTTCGGCTGGAATGGGACTGAAGCGGTTGGGATACCAGGTGGAAGTCGCCAAAGACGGGGCAGAGGGGATCGGGATCTATGAAGAGGCCATAAAGGGGAAGCGACCCTTTGATGCGGTCATAATGGATTTAACGATTCCTGGGGGAATGGGCGGTAAAGAAGGGATACGAAGACTCAAAAGGATAGACCCGGATGCAAGAGTAATTGTTTCGAGTGGTTATTCCGAGGATCCGGTCATGTCCGAATTCAGGGAGTATGGGTTCGTCGGTGTGGTACAGAAGCCATACAAGATCGAAGATCTGGGCGAGATATTGAATGAAGTAATAAATGGCTGACTCGTGTTGGGTAGATTGGGTGAGGAGATCCGAGATGAAGAAACGGAACCAATGGCTTTTCGGAGCGATTTTGACGCTGCTGCTGATGCCGGCCGAAGCCCTGTGCGAAGGGTACGGATTCTATGGATGGGGCCGGGGGTGGCCCTCGATCGGGGTTCCCGGTCAGGTTGAAGACCTGTTGCCCGAGTTCAAGGACCTGGAAATCGACCTCCAGAACGACCATTTCAGCTTCGGGTACCTGTACGACGGCGCTTCCACCCCGGAAGATCGGTTCGGTTGGCGAGTCAACTTCGGGCTGGACGTCGTGGTCACGAATTTTGAGGGCACGAACACATCCAGCGGGCTCGGTCTCGGGCCCGATGCTCTCTCTTCGAGTATCTACGACGCGGTCGGATTCGGGTTCGTCGTCAAGGGTACCTACGGGATCGGGTTCATCAGAAAAGAGAGGGTCCGGGTGTGGGCGGGCCCGTCCGTACGCCTCAACGCAAACTACGTCGATCCGAAATCGGCTTCTTTCCAGGAAGGGTCGCTTGCAATCGAAGTGGACTCAAAAGGGGTCATCCTGTCCGTGGGTGGCGGGATCGAGGGTGGGGTTCGCTACAACGTGAGCTCCGATATGACGTTAGACTTCAGCGCCGGATTCCTTTACAACTTCTTCGGTAACTATCAGGACACAAGCCTGAAGATCAACGGGCAGTCCCTGAGTTCGGGCGACTCGGTCTTGATCGGGCAGGAACCCTTCGTGTTCGTCCAGATTGCCCTTCGATTTGATTTCAGCGAGAGCAAGGAGTCACGGTAACGTTAAGATCTTGAAAAAACCGGAAAAAGAGTGTATTTTCTCCGGTAAGTAATACTAACCCACGTTTCCGCGATATAGCCGCAACGCATTGAATCTATAGGGTTTTTAGCCATTCCCTGCAACTCGAGAACGATCGGAACGGAGGGTAGCGATGCCGAACGTCTGGGACAATGTTGAACCACGGGTCTGCGAGAGCCGGATCAAGGTGCCCTATGCCTGGCAGGCGGGAGAAACGGCCAGCCATTTCCTGCTCTCGTTGAAGAATGAACAGAAATTCGTGGGGAAGAAGTGCGCCAAGTGCACAAAGGTGCTCGTTCCCCCGCGGAAGATCTGCCCCTACTGCTTCGTGGAGACAGGGGAATGGGTGGACGTGTCCGACGAGGGGGTCGTGGAGACCTATACCGTCGTCAGGCGGAACACGGGAATCATGCCCGTGGAGCCCCCCTTCGTCTACGGGGTGATCAAGCTCGACGGCGCGGATACGGGCCTGGTGCACATCGTGGGCGAGGTGAAGCCGGAGGAGGTGAAGGAGGGCATGCGGGTGAAGGCCGTGTTTGCGGAGGAACGCACGGGCAAGATTCTCGACGTCAAGTATTTCAAACCGGTCTGAACCCTCTTTTGAACGAACAGTGAGGTGCCAAATGGACAAAGCCGCCATCATCGGCATCGGGATGACCAAGGCAGTCGGCCAGGTCAAGGAGGCGAACTACGCCGAGCTGCTTTACCCTGCAGTGGTCGCCGCCCTGGAGGATGCCGGAATCACGATTGAAGACATCGACAACATCGTCACCACTTCGAACGACTTTTGGGACGGGCGCACCATCTCCTCCATGGCCACCGGGGACGTGAGCGGCGGCTATGACCGGAACATCTCCTGCGTGGAGGGAGACGGAACGTTCGGCGCCTTTTACGGGTGGTGCCGTGCCCTGTCCGGCCACTACGGAACGACCCTGGTCACGGCCTACACGAAAGGCTCGGAGAGCGTCTCTCCCTACATCACGAACGCCGTGTTCGACCCGATCTACGTGCGCAGCCTCGGGCTCGACATGGTCTCGGGCTGTGCGCTCCAGGCCAGGAGGTACATGAACCGGTACAATGTCTCCGAGGAGCAATGTGCGGTCGTAAGCTCGAAGAATCATCGAAACGCCCTGAACAACCCCAACGCACACCTTCAACTCGACCTGTCGGTAGAGGATGTGATGAGCTCGCGCATGATCTGCGATCCGATGAAGCTCTACGACTGCTCCCCCGTTTCGGACGGTGCGGTGGCGGTCGTGATTGCCAACGAGGAGAAGACGAAGAAGCTCGGCAAGAAGCCGGCCTGGATCAAGGGCGTTTCGTTCTGCATGGACAATTACCTGTTGGGCGATCGGGACCTGGCCGAGTGCGCGGCCCTGGAGAAAGCGGCAAAGCAGGCATACGCGGCTGCGGGCATCTCGAATCCGCGCAAGGAGATCGATGTTGCCGAGATCTACGATGCCTTCTCGTACCAGGAATTGATGTGGACCGAGGGCCTGGGCTTCTGTGAGAAAGGTGAGGGCGGCAAGCTGGCCGAGTCCGGGGCCACCGGGAAGGCGGGCGACATGCCGGTCAACCCTTCCGGTGGGCTTCTGGCGTCTCATCCGGTGATCGCGGGGGGGCTGATCCGGATCGCTGAAGCGGTTCGCCAGATTCGTGGAGAGGCAGGAAACATGCAGGTCGACAGGGATGTCCGGACGGCCCTGGCCCACGGTGTGAACGGTGTGGCCGGTCAGTCCCACTGCGTCTGGATCCTCGGGAAAGAATAGGGTCCCAAGGAAGAATAGGGTTTCTAGGAAGAGTAGGTTTCTAGGAAGAGTAGGTTTCGCAGAAGAGTAGGGGGTAACGATATGGCAAGGCGAGCTGCAATCGTAGCAACGGGCCAGACACACCACCGATCGATTCGGCGAGATGTGAACGGCCAGGAGATCATCAATGAGGCGGTGACCCGTTGCCTCGAGGACGGGGAACTGACGATCGACGACATCGATGCCGTCGTGATCGGGAACATGGACCATTTTGAAGGCATCAACTACGTGGACTGCTGGAGCGTGGACGGTTCCGGAGGGTTCATGAAGCCGACCATAAAGCTCACCACAGGCGGGACCACCGGCAGCACCCTGGCGATCGCAGGGTACCACATGGTCGCTTCGGGCGCCTTTGACAAGGTGCTCGTCATCGGCTGGGAGAAGAACTCCGAGTCGGATACCACGGGGGCCATCAACACCGCCTTCTGCCCGGTCTGGGACCGGCCCTTCTTCGCGGGCGCCATCGCGGGCCTCGCTGTGACGGCACAGTCCTATGCGGACAGGTTCGGGGCGACGCCCAAGGATGCGGCTCGCGTCGCGGTGCGGGATCGACATCACGCCTGCCTGAACCCGTACGCACACCTGCGCAAGGAAGTGACCATCGAGGAGGTTCTGGCCTCCCCGATGCTGGCGGACCCGGTATGCCTGTTGGACATGTGCCCGAGGACGGACGGTGCCTGCGCCGTTGTCTATGCTGCCGAAGGGCTCGCTGAGAAGATGTGTCCGCAGCCGGCGTGGGTGCACGGTGTAGCGAGCCGTCACATGTTCAGCTACGTGAGTGATGCGGATTTCGCCGGAGGTTCCCTGTTCTCCATGGAGAGGGCCTCTCAAGAGCTCTACAAGAAGACGGGCATCAAGGAGCCCCTCAAGGAAATCGACGTGATCGAGATGTATCAGCCCTTTTCCTGGGCGGGCCTGATTTGGATCGAGGACATGGGGCTGTGCAAGAAGGGAGAGGGCGCCAAGCTCGTGTGGGACGGGGTGACCGATCTGGGGGGTGAGCTCCCGATCAACCTTTCCGGGGGCGTCGTTTCCACGAATCCGATCGGTGCGACCGGCCTGATCCGGTCCGCAGAGGTGGCCCTTCAGATCCAGGGAAAGGCCGGGGAGAGGCAGGTGCCGGACGTGAACCTTGCGATCGCGACCGGCTTTGGTGGCTGCCTGTGGACAGACATGTTGGCTTACGGAAAGAAAAAGCCCGAATAGAGGCGAGTGCCTTTGGACAAGCATGCGGGCATACGGAAATAATAAGCCCAAATAGATGGGGGTGGACAATGAGCCCGGAAGAAAAGAGCTCCAAGGAGCAAGAGCTTCAGAAAGAAGACCTCCTTACGATTCATTCGGCCAAGGAAGCGGAACAGCCTTTCCACTACAGTGTCGGCCGTTACGGAAGCCGTTTTCTGGAGGAAATGCAGAAGAACAAGAGGTTTGTCGGGGTCCGATGCCCGAAATGCAGCAAGGTCTACGTCCCTCCCCGTGAGGTCTGCGGGCCCTGCTTCGTCAAGATGGAGGAAGAGGTCGAGGTGGGCCCTCGCGCAACCCTGGAGACCTTCACCATCATACGCTTTCCGTACATCGATCCGGAGACCGGGGACCTGAGGCCCGTTCCTTTCGGGTACGGTTTCTTCAAGCTCGACGGGTCAGACACCCTGTTTCAGCACTACTTCCCGATCGACGATGAGTCCAAGATAAAGATCGGCCTCAAGTTTGAACCGATCTGGAAGGAAGAGCGTGTGGGTTCGGTCCGGGATATAGAGCAGTTCGTGCTGGTCGAAGACTAACCGCTTCTCGATGGGGGGAGGCTGGTTTGGCGCTCGCTCGATACCTGAAGCCGGAACACATCTACATCCATTGTCCGCTCGAGACGAAGGACGGGGTTCTGGAGTGGCTCTCCATGGTTGTCGCGGAGAGCGGTGTCGGCATCCCGCAAGAGAGCCTTCGGGAGAAACTCTTCGAGCGCGAGCAGACGATGAGCACCGGTATCGGCAACGCCGTCGGGGTGCCCCACGCCCTCGTGGAGGGCATCAAGGGCCTTCACGCCTATGTCGTCACGCTCGAGAAACCGATTCCCTTCGACGCGGTAGACCGCGAGCCCGTCATCGTCATCATCGGGCTGTTCGGCGATCCGGACACCCCCAACCTTTCCCTCGGTGCGCTGGCCACCCTCGGGCGCATCCTGAGGGATGAGCGTTTCGTTCAATCCCTGTGGAAGGCCCGTACGAAGGAAGAGGTCCACCGGCTCCTTTCCGAGAAAGAAGAGAAGAAGGAGTCGTAGGCACCATGTGGCTTCTCGTATACATCTTGAATGGAGATCGGTACCTGACAGAGGTCCTCGAGGAGCTTCTGGAGATCGGCGTCACCGGGGCATCCATTCTTGATTCTGTGGGCATGCTGCATTTCCTGAGCCAGGAGATTCCCATCTTCGCAGGCTTCCGCTCCATCTTGAAGGGGACGAAGCCTTACAACAAGATCGTCATCTCCGTCATTGGAGACGAACAACTGCTCGAGCAGGCCCTGGCGACGATCGATCGGACCGTAGGCGGGATCGCGAACGGCAAGAGAGGGATTCTCTTCTCGTTGCCCCTGGAGCATCTCATCAGCCCGGAGACAAAGCCTCTGCCGGGCTGATGATTCCTTCTCCACCGCAGTGACGCAGTCTCCTGGGGGCGTCGGCCTTGAAGACTATTGCAGCCATCCTTTTCCTCGCCGTCCTCGCGCTCGCGGGCCACCGCAAGAGCTTCGTCAAGGTCCTCCCTTCCCGGGCAGCAAGCTTCTTCTTCCTTACCGGCACGGAGTTTCTCCTGGTCGGCTACCTGTTGGGTGATTCTTTTCTCGGAATCCTGGACGCCGCTACCCTCGATCAGGTACGGCCCTTCCTGATCGTCGGGCTCGGATGGATCGGGCTTCTCGCGGGCATCCAGCTCGAGTGGAAAGCCCTTGGGATGTTCGGCCGCACGAGCTACCTCTGGATCCTGTTGTACGGATGCTGTGTCCTCTTTCTCGTCTCGGTCGGCCTGTACGGCCTGTTTCATATCTGGTTTCCCTCTGACCCGCAACTCGGCCTGGCCGTGGCCGTGCTCGCCGTGACGGCCCTCTGCACGGCCCAGGCTTCGATCGCTCTGTGGATGCAGCACGTCTCGAAACAGAAGCGTCCCCTGGGTCTCATGCTGCAGTTCGTATCCAGCGTCAACGACGTGATCGCAATCGTTCTCTTCGGCCTCCTCGTGGGGTTCTATCAGCCCGCGCAAGGGGGAATCGGGCTCCCTCTTCTCCCTCTGCAGAAGTTTGTTCTCAGTCTCCTGCTCGGGGCCCTGATGGGGCTCCTGCTCCTCATGCTCTTCCGTACACGGCTAGGCGAGGTGGACAAGGTACTGATCGTCATCGGACTCGTTCTCTTCGGCGGCGGCATGGCCTATCTGCTCGGCATTTCCCCGCTGCTCCTGCACCTCGTCGCGGGCATGGTGCTGGCCAATTTGAGCCTGAAGAGCGAAGAAACCTTCCAGCTTCTGATGTGTATCGAGAGGCCACTCTATCTTATCTTCCTGATGATTGCGGGCGCCTACCTCCGCATCGGCAGCCCCCTCGTCGTCCTCCTTGCGGTGGCCTACGCCCTGATCCGTGCCCTTTCGCAGGGGGTCGCGGGCAGGGTATTTCTGCGGCGGGCCTTCCCGGACGCGGAGAACCCGCCCACCCGTGCACTGGGCTGGGGCCTCACGTCCCAGGCGGGCCTCGGGGTGGCACTGGCGGTGCACTTTCATCTCTGGATAGCGGACCCCTCGTCCCTGCCCATTCTGAACATTACCTTTTCCGTGCTGCTCCTTGCTATCCTCCTAAACGAGTTGATCAGTCCCTTTGGGCTGGCCTACGTCACGAAAGAGAAATGACCCATCTGTTCGTCCTCATCGTTCTGGTTCTGCTCCAGGGGCTCCTTCTGAAGGGATTTCCCCAGGCCTTCTCCCTCGTGGAAGTCCAGCTCACCCTTAACTTCGGCTTCCTCCTGCTCGCCGCCTATCTGTTTGGGGAGTGGACCGCACGGATCCGCCTGCCCAAGCTTACCGGTTATCTATTCGCCGGTATTCTCCTCGGGCCGGACGTGCTGGGATACTTCTCCCGCGAATCGCTGGTGTCCCTGGGCTTCATCGACGAACTCGCGCTGGCATTCATCGCCCTGTCGGCGGGACTGGAACTCCGGATGCAGGATCTCCGCAAACAGTGGCGGGTCCTGTCCGGCCTGATCGTGGGAATTCCGGTGACGGTCTTCTGCACGATCTTCTCGTTTCTCTATTTCGCCCTTCCCCAACTCGGACTCCTGCCGGCGTTGCCGCCGGCACAGAGGTGGATCCTGGCGGCCCTGCTCGGCACGCTGGCGATTGCCCGTTCCCCTTCGTCGACCCTGGCCGTGATCAAGGAGTGCAAGGCGAGAGGAGAGTTCTCCGAGTCCGTCTTGTGTGTGACGGTGGTGATGGACATCCTCGTAATCATACTTTTTTCGTTGTTTCTCACCTTGGTGGGTGCAACCGGCACAGCGGCTGTCACACATGCGGATGACCTCTGGGTCAAGATACCCGCGGAGCTCGCCCTCTCGCTTCTGCTGGGCTTCTTCCTGGCCTGGTTTATGAGTGTCTACGTAAAGTACATCAAGACGGAGGGAATCTTCTTCCTCTTGTGCGTTGCCTTTCTCGTTACGAGGCTTACCCATGCCTTTGCCGGTACGTCCGAGGCCGTCATCGGGTTCTCCCTTCACCTGGAACCCCTCTTGATCTGCATGAGTGCCGGCTTCTTTCTCCAGAACCTGTTCAAGAAGGGAGCGTTTTACGAGACGACGATCGATCAATCCTTCCTGCCGATCTTCGTTGTCTTCTTCGCCCTGGCCGGCACGGGCCTGAGCCTCGAGGCACTCGGGTCCATGTGGCAGTGGGCGATGCTCTACGCCGGCATTCGGATTCTGGGCGTGTTCCTCGCTTGCCATGGCACGATGAGGGTTCTCGGGGCCCCGTTCAGAAGGGGCAATCTCTATGGGATGAGCTTCATTACCCAGGCAGGCGTCTCGATCGGCCTCGCCGGGCTGATTCCTCGAAGTTATCCGGAGGGGGGCGAAGTCTTGTTCACCCTGCTTCTCGCCGTCATTGTCATCAACCAGATCGTTGGCCCCATCGCCTTCAAATTCGCCCTCGTAAAGAGTGGGGAGGCAAAAGGGGTTGCACGGAAGCCGGTCGGAAGCTCCGCCCGATCCTAGTACGCCGTGGCCTGTAAAAGAGGGAGTAGAATCGTGGATAAGAAAACCAGCTTGGATATCTAGGGAAAAGGAGTCGACTGTGAAACGGATTCTCGTGACCTCCGCGGGTGGCGGGGCGTCTAACAATCTCATGAAGGGGCTGCGAGAATGCAGTTTTCCGGTCTTTCTCGTCGGTACGAGCATCGACCCCTACTACCTCGCACGGTCCCGTGCGGATCGAAACTACCTGATCCCCCGCGTCGATTCCGGAGAACCCTACCTCGCGGCCCTCGAACGGATCATTGATAGGGAGGCGATTGATCTGATCATCCCCAACAACGATGTCGAGGTGCCGGCCGTGTCCGCAGCACGGGATCGCCTCGGCGCCCGCACGTACCTGCCCGCACACGAAACGATCGGACTCTGTCAGGACAAGCTGGACCTCACCCGGCATCTGGCGGCGCAGGGGATTCGTGTTCCTGAGACCTACCCGGTCGGCACCCGGGACCAGGCAACGGAGATCTTTGCCCGTTTCGGCAACCCGGATCGCCTCTGGTGCCGGATGCGCAGAGGCGGTGGATCGAAAGGCTCCCTGCCCGTGAAGAACCCGGACCAGGTTCACTTCTGGGTGAACTACTGGACAGAGATGCGCGGCGTGCCGGAGGGAATGTTCGTGCTCTGCGAATACCTGCCGGGCCGCGACTACGCCGTGCAGAGCCTCTGGCACGAGGGGGAGCTCATTCAGGCCAAGACCTGCGAACGCCTCGACTACCTGTTTGGCAGCATCATGCCCAGCGGCTCCAGCTCGACACCCCGTGTTGCTCGCACCCTCGACGATCCGTTGATCAACGAGTTGTGCGTGGCGACCGTGCGTGCCGTCGACCCTCGGGCGACGGGCCTTTTCTGTATCGATCTCAAGGAGGACCGGGAAGGCGTCCCGTGTGTCACCGAGATCAACATCGGACGCTTTTTCATGATCACACCCCTGTTCAATACGGTTGGGCGCCACAACATGGCCGAACTGTACCTGCGCCTCGCCTTTGGCGAACTTCCGGAAATCGCTCCCCAGGAGCGCTTCGGGGATATCGGCTCTGAAGAGACCTATCTCGTACGAGAGGTCGACAACGAGCCGGAGGTCCTCACGGCAGATCAGATCCGATCCAGGTACGAGGATTTGACCCTGTCCAGCTAGTACCGCGTCTCAAGAGTTGTGTGATGCAGGTAGTGAGTTCACTGGCTATTAGCTGTTAGCTCTTAGCCGCTCCGCCCGACAGGAGCCGAGTAGAATCAGGGCGGGGTGGGCTAATAGCTAAAAGCTAATAGCTAACTGCAAATACCTGCTGTCAAACGGTCGTGACGAACGAATTACCAGAAACAGAGAGAGGAATTGTGAGTCGCCCCACCGGCGCACACCCACTGGCGCATACTCTCGACACGCCAATGGATTGGGGCTATGATGACGCCTGGTGTGCTTATGACAAACGTGGGCGATGGCTGACATCATGACGAGAGAAGAAAAGAGAGAGTGGCACTGGCTCTGGGCCTGGTCTCTCGGGCTGCTGGTGTTGTTGACCCTGGCGATCCGTTATGCGGAGCCTGTAAGGGACGGGGATCTCTGGTGGCAGATGGCTTACGGACGCTATCTCATCGAGCACCGGACCCTCATCCCGGATCACACGGTTTTTACCTGGACCCCGGCCGACAACCCTACGATCTACTGCGCATGGCTTTCCGAGATCTTCTTGTACCTCCTCTACCAGGCGGGAAACCTTCCTGCACTTTTTGTTTTTCGCTACTTGTGTCTGTTGATCTTCGTGCTGACTGTATGGCTCCAGGCCCGCCGCCTGGGTGTGGCGGACCATCCCATGACCTGGTTGATCTGCCTTCTCGGCGTGCTCATGTCTCAGAGTGCGGCTTTCATCAAGCCCGAGATCTTTTCCTATGTGTTGATGACGTTGACCGTGCTCACCTGGTGGCACATCAGATCTTCCGGCAAGACGGCCTGGCGCAGCTGTTATCTCTTTCCTGTCCTGATGGTTATCTGGGTGAACAGTCACGGCGGCTTCATATTTGGCGCCGTCTTCCTTTGCGTGATGGGTCTCGGTGAGACCCTGAATGCCTTCTGTTTCCCGAAAGAAGCCCTTTCCCCACGGGTGCTGCGACACCTTGTTATTGCACTTTTCCTGAGCGGCTTGGCCATATTCGTGACGCCCTATGGTTGGCGATACCCTGCCCATCTCATGCCGACCTTGCTGGGAAACAGCGTGGAAAGCCGCAGGGTCATAATGGCCTATGCGTCCAGCCTGGACTCGAGAGCTTTCAAGTTCCACTATGCGACCTACCTGATTTTGGGAGGCTTGATTCTTTTTGGTCTCATGTGGCCCGACCTGAAACGCAAGCGTCTGGATTGGGCGGTACTGTTGACCAACCTGGTTTTCGCACTTCTCTACACTCGCTTCCTGAGGACGACGTATTTCTGGGCCCCGGTTTTTTCGCTGAGCGCGGTCCATCTCCTGGCCCAAAGAGGGAGCTGGCTCTGGCCAAAAGGCCGGGCCACAGCCCTTGGCCTGGGCGGTGTGATTGCCCTCGCATGTGTTTTCCTTGGGGCCAGGGCCAGCTTTGATGCGGTGTGCAGACCGCACGGGTCACGGTGGTTTGGCTTCGGAATCTCGTATCAGAATCCCGTCGAAGAGGCGGATTTCGTGAGGACTCATCTCTCCGCCTACCGGCTGGGGAACGATTACAGCAGCGGTGGTTACCTTTTGTGGGCTCTGTGGCCCAAGATGAAGATTATGATCGATCCCCGTCAGTTTCCATTCAAGGGATGGGATGAGCAGTATGGAGCCTTTCAGTCCGGCTATGACATCAAAGGGTTTGTCAAAAACTTCCCCTGTGAGGTTTGGTGCATACGGTACAAGCGCCGACGGCTGATCGGGTGGTTTGTACGTTCCCCGGATTGGAGGGTAGCTTTCTACGGCCCCTCAGCTGTTATCTTCGCCAGAAAGGACGTTGCAAGTCTGGAGGGGAAGCCCCAGACAGGGGAAGGAATCGGAAGAATGAAGAACCTCAGCCAGGCCATGTTTGTGCTCAATTTTGCAGCGAGCATCCGTGACTGGGACAGGGCCCGCACGGTGTTGGCTGGCATGAGGGAACGGTTTCGATACCCAAATCAGAAGTCCAAAGTTCAGGCTGCATCCGATTGGTTGGAGCGAATGATCGAGAATTCTCAATAGAAGGATGTTGGTGGATGGCGAATGAGAGATCGACGGGAAAGCGTGTAGCGATCGTTCAGTCCTGCTATATTCCGTGGAAGGGATACTTTGATCTCATCAACGGGGTTGATGAGTTCATTCTGTATGACGACCTCCAATACACGAAGCGCGACTGGCGGAATCGCAACCGGATCAAGACGCCCAACGGCACCGCCTGGTTGACGATTCCCGTGAAGATGAAGGGCCGGTACCATCAGGAGATCCGGGACGTTGTGGTGAGCGACCGAAAATGGCCGGACAGACACTGGAAGACCCTTTGCCTCAACTATGCGAGGGCCCCTTACTTTGAAACCACACGTTCTGTCTTTTATGACCTGTACAAGGAATGTGGGGGAGAAACACACCTGAGCCGCATCAACTTTCGGTTCCTCCGAGCCGTTGTCGACAGGCTCGGCATAAACACACGGATCACCTGGTCCACGGACTATGGTCCCGCGGTCGAGGGGCGAACCGAGCGCCTGGTCCATCTGTGTTCGCAGGCCGGAGCCTCGGAGTATCTTTCCGGCCCTGCGGCAAGGGCCTACCTGGACGAGAGCCTGTTTCAAGAGCAAGGGATTCGCGTGTGCTGGATGGACTACGGAGGGTATCCGGAATATGATCAGCTGTTCTCCCCCCCCTTCATCCATGAGGTGAGCATCATCGATCTGATCCTGAACGAGGGGCCCGAGGGGGCGAAGGCCTGTATGTTGAGCTTCCCATCCGCCTCGAGGGTGGGACGAGGAGATGCTCTGCCATGAAGCAAGACCTGATCATCAATTTCTCGCCTACCGGCCTGATCCCGACCAAGGACATGACGTCCAGGGTTCCGGTTGCACCCGACGAAATCGTGGAGCAAGTGCTCCAGGTCGCCGCGATGGGTGCGAACATGGTGCACCTTCATGCCCGGGAGCCGGAAACGGGCCTGCCCACCTACAAGAAGGAGGTGTACGCCGAGATCATCAGAGGCCTACGTGCGAAGAACAAGGACCTGGTGATCGGTGTTTCGACGAGCGGCAGGAACTTCTTCGAATTCGAGAAGCGCTCCGAGGTCCTGGAGCTGGAGGGCGAGTTGAAGCCGGATTTTGGGAGCCTGACACTCAGCTCTCTGAATTTCAACAAACAGGTGAGCGTGAACAGCCCCGATATGATTCAGGCCCTCGCCACAAAGATGATGGAAAAGGGCATCCGGCCGGAGTTGGAAGTGTTCGATCTCGGGATGATCAACTATGCAAAGTACTTGATCAAGAAAGGATGGGTCAAACCGCCCTATTATTTCAACCTGATCCTGGGGAACATCGCCTGTGCCCAGGCAAACATGCTGTCTCTCGGCCTTATGATAAACGAGCTCCCGGAAGGCGCGATCTGGTCCGTTGGGGGTGTGGGGGATTCTCAGCTTCGCATGAACGCCATGGCCATTGTTGCGGGTGGCGGTGTAAGGGTGGGGCTGGAAGACAACATATGGTACGATGAGGACCGAACGCGGTTGGCCTCCAACCGAGATCTTGTTGAGCGGGTACTCGACATCGCGAACGCCATGGGGAGGCAGCCCTGTACGCAAAGAACGACAAGGGAACGCTTGGGGTTGGAATCGTGAAGGAAGACCTGTATTCAATCGTTGTTCCGGTCTACAAGAGCGAGCGGTCGTTGCGTGAACTCTATGATCGTATCGACAAGGTCTTTGAAGGCATTCGGGGCGATTTCGAGCTGATCCTTGTCGAGGATGGAGGCGGGGACAACAGCTGGGAAGTCATGAAATCACTTCGTGAGAGGGACAAAAGGGTCAGAATCGTCAGGCTCACGAGAAACTTCGGGCAGCACAATGCCCTTATGTGCGGGTTTTCTTTCTCTTCGGGAGATTTTGTCATCACGATCGATGATGACCTGCAAAACCCGCCCGAGGCGATTCCGAAATTGATCGAGGAAATCAACCGCGCAGGGCTCGACATGGTCTGCGGAACGCCGGAAGAAAGAAAGCAGTCCTGGACGAGAAATGCGGGGAGCTTTGCGTACCGCTGGCTCATTTCGCTCGTCTTCAAGCGGGATCCGGTTCTTCAAATGAGCAACTTCCGGATCATCAGGAGAAATGTGATCGACAACATCCTTCACATGCACACACCGAACCCGGCGGTGGGCCTGTTGATCCTGAACATAACGGACAGAATCGGAAACACCACCGTCGAGCACCTCCCGCGTCGCCACGGAAGCACGACCTACACGGCAGGAAAGCTCATCCGACATTTCTTGCACGGTATCCTGTATCACAGCACGCTCCCTCTGAAGGGGGTGTTTTGCATGGGGCTCCTGAGTATGTTCATGTCCTTCGCCTTGGGCGGATACTACTTGACCCTCTTCTTCATGGGGCGAATCACGGTGCCCGGTTGGATCACCCTTGTCTTGCTCGTCCTGTTCTTCTCGGGTGCCATTATGTTTTCGCTCGGCATCATCGGAGAGTACCTTCTGCGCATCACGCAGGAGGTGTATCATGCACCGCAGTATCTAATCCGAGACAAAGATGTATAGCAGGCCGTCCAGAAACGCCCATCTGCGGCGTTGCACTCATCCTGCGTCACTGCGGCGTACGGTGTACGCCTCATTCCACAGGCTTTCGTGCGCCTTGCATATGGACATTTCTGAACGGCCTGCTAGAACGGTGTTGTTCAAAGGCTGCTGACAGCTCGTTGAAAAAGGGGCCTGGAGGCTGTTGAAAAAGTTCCAGATGCAAGGCAGGCAAGATCCCGAGGAATGCGGTGTACTTCCTGTACGTTGAATGACGAGGGATGAAGCCGAACGCCGCAGATGGGATTTTTTCAACAGCCTCCTAGGGTAGGGAGCGTATGCAGAGAATTGCCATGGTCGGGTCGGGCGAGCTGAGTGATCGCCTGGTCTACTATTTTGAAGATGCCGGATTCGGGAGAGTCGTCGGCATGTTCGACGACTTCGAAACCGCGGGCGTGATCAAGAACGACAGACCCATCCTCGGCAAGATAGAGGAAATCCCGGCGGCCCTCGAGAAAGGAGCCTTCGACGCCGTGGCGATCGCCATCGGCTACAAGCACAGGCGGTTTCGCAAGGAAGTCTATGCAATCCTGAAAAGCCATGGAGTTCCGGTCGTCACCTTTGTCCATCCGAGCTCGTATGTGGATAAGTCGGCGTTGATTCAAGAGGGATCTATCGTCCTGCTAAACTGTACGGTCGACATGAACGCCCGGCTGGGCGAGAACGTTCTCCTCTCTTCCAGAGGCTTTGTTTCTCATCATGTGGAGATAGGTTCCCATACGTTCTGCGGGCCTGCGGTGAATCTTGCCGGCAATACGGGGATCGGAGAATGTTGTTTCCTCGGGATCAACACGACACTCATCGATGGTGTCAGAATAGGCACGAACGTGCAGACAGCAGCGGGATCCGTCGTTACGAAAGATGTGCCGGATCATGTGCTGGTCGCCGGTGTTCCTGCAGTCGTCAAGAAAACGCTCTCCTTCGAATAGAGCGGCGACCCTGCAAGACTTCTATCTCGTTTTAGAAAACGTCTTCATAGAGTGAGGTGGGGAACGAGCTGGTGGCAAGCGGAATCGAAGGCCCTGGAGGTAGAGCCGGCTTCCTGAAAGGCTTCTTTGTTGCAGCGGTTTTTGTGTTCATTGTCTTCTTCTTGGTGCCGGTAAGGTACACCGCAAACGACGATTTCGCGCTGGTGAAGTTGCTCAGCGAACGCAGCGGATTCAGCCCGGATCCGCACAATCCCTCGCTGAATTTCAGTTTTGGATGGATTCTCTGTTTTCTCTATAGATACGGTCCGGACCTCCCGTGGTATGGGTTGTTCGTTTGCACTGTCTGCTACTTGGGATGGTCACTGATATTGAGCGTGTTGTTCCGGTCCACGCGGGGGTTGTCCTTGCTCCTGTCGCTGCCTTTCTTGGGCATGGTGTTCTTCCACCTCACTTCATTCATCAGTTTCACGGCGGCTTCCTTGATTCTCGAATCGGGGGTCTTTCTCTGTTTGATGGAATGGGGGGTTCGAGAAAGGTGCCCCGCAAAGAACCCTCGTCTTTATGGGTGGGCTTTGGCCCTTGCCTTTCTGATCAGTTACTTTTTACGGTGGCGTCTGGTCCTGGTTTCCCTGGTGTTCGGGGGGCCTGTCCTGCTTTTCGTGAAAAAACAACAAATGGCAAAGGCGATCCCGTTCGTGATGGCTGTGGGCCTCGTCATCGTCGGTGACGGGGCGATCTTTCATCTCACCACCTCGGATCAACACAAGGCCTTTATGGAGTATAATGATCTGCGCGCACAGTTCCACGATACCGCACGAGGCGAATATTACGGAGATTCGACGCCGAAGGCCCTTGAGAAGGTCGGATGGTCTCCGGAGGATTACTTCTTTTACAAACAATGGGTTCTGTACGACAATCGGGAATTCAACGAAAGGACGCTGCGTACATTCCTGGAGGAAAATGACCCGAAAGAAAAGCGGTCTCTGTTTGCTCGGAACTGGAATGGACTCAAGGAGCACTTCCGCCAGGGGAAGCGTTACTTGCTGGCACTGCTGTTTTCGATTGTCTCCATAGGGTTCTATCGGGTTGGCGGACTTTCGGAGTTGGCGATGAGAAACCGCTTGAAAATCCTCCTCGCCTTGGCTTACATTGGTGCGGGCATTGTGAGTGTCGTATCGATTCGGTCTGTGTTTCGGGTCTTCGTTCCTCTCTACGTCTACTTTTTCGGGGCATGTTTTCTCTTTTTTCATCTGACGAAGAGGGAATCCGCGCAGGGGCGAAGCAGGTCCGTTGGCCGGAACGTGTCCGTCACTTGTGCCGTCGTCTTTTCGATTCTGGCGTGGGGACAGGCGTATGCGCAGGGGAAGATGGATTTCCGGATCCTGAAGGGATCCAAGATGGAGAAGGAGTATATTCAGAAGACGCTGTCCGTGGTCAAGAACAGGAGCGCTGTGCCCGAGCCTCTTCTCATATTGATGAACCCGGCGAGCGGGCTGGGTGCGGAGTATGTTCATCCCTTGAAGGAGTTCTCCGATTTCACGGATCTGAGGATATTCCCGGCCGGATGGGGCGTTCATTCTCCGCGGTTTTATTCCATTTTGAGGGACATGGGTGTCACGGACGGGCGGGCATTCCTCACATGGATGATCGACAATCCGAAAGCGCTTTTGGTCCTGTTCTCGAGGAACGAAATGGATACGCGGCGTTGTAAGTCCATGTGGGAATCTTACTTCTCTCGTCGGATTGCACCGAACAAGCGAGCACACCTTGTGCCTGTTCATGATTTCAGGAATGCAACCGGTGCAGGTCTTATCTTCTTCTATATGAGATCTGAGAATTGACGAACACCGAGTCACTTCCCTTCCATGACGTGGGAAGAGACGGGAGGACAGCCTGGACAAGGACGACCCGAGAATCCCCTTCAACAAACCCTTCATCGCCGGGAAGGAGCTGCACTATATCGCTCAGGCGGTCATGGTGTCCGCTCACCTCTCCGGGGACGGCCCCTTTACGAAGCAGTGCCATACATGGCTGGAGCGAACCCTGGGTTGCGCCAAGGCCCTGCTGACCCATTCGTGTACGGCCGCACTCGAGATGGCCGCCATCCTTTGTGACATTCAGCCCGGGGATGAAGTGATTGTACCCTCTTTCACGTTCGTCTCCACGGCCAACGCCTTCGTGTTGCGCGGGGCCCGTCCCGTTTTTGTGGACATCCGGCCCGACACGCTCAACATGGACGAACAGCAGATCGAGAAGGCGATCACGCCGAAGACGAGGGCCATCGTGCCCATGCACTATGCGGGCGGGCCCTGTGCCATGGACGCGATCATGAAAATCGCCGATTGCAACGGATTGTGGGTGGTCGAGGATGCGGCACAGGCGCTGCTCTCGACCTATCAGGGTCGATTCCTCGGCACCATCGGGCACTTGGGATGCCTGAGCTTTCACGAGACGAAGAACATCATCAGCGGCGAGGGAGGGGCCTTG
>RCNG010000306.1_pt1 | contig 31154 bp, 25 predicted proteins | sample 2041371 | NCBI WGS metagenome assembly RCNG01 (sample SAMN09708227, study PRJNA481090) | Marine sediment metagenome, whole genome shotgun sequencing project. | biome: marine sediment; feature: ocean; material: sediment; isolation source: Sewage treatment plant 1 marine sediment (STP1) ... | reverse complement strand
GTGGCCATTACCACCACCAGGCCGATGTAAACCGAAGTCTTCCTCCAGCCGATGACGCTGGCAATGACGATCATATTGGGCAACGACAACGCCGGGCCGGCAAGAAGCAAAGCCAGGGAAGGCCCCGGTCCCATCCCGGCCCCAATCAGACCCTGGAGAATCGGCACCTCGGTGAGGGTCGCAAAGTACATGAATGCTCCCGCCACCGAGGCAAACAGGGTCGCAGCGAGGCCATTGCCTCCGACCGCACCCTCCACCCAACCCGACGGAATCAATCCTTCGTGGCCGGGTCTGCCGAGCAGCAGCCCCGCAATCAGCACACCACCGAGCAGCAGGGGCAGGATCTGCTTGGCATAACCCCAGCTGGAAGCGAACCACTGTCCCAGCTCACCCTGATCTCGCGCGGTCACCAACGCCAGACCGACAACGCCGGCGGTAAACGCAAGCTCGGGATGGCTGGGCAACGCGAGCGCGAGACCGGCGGTCGGCGCGCCGATGACCACCACCTGCCACATTTTGAGCCCAAACCACCGAACCAGGATCACACCCAGGGCCACAGCACCAGCTGAGGTCAGCCACCACTTTGCGCGCCACACTGCAAACCAAAGCCCGGTCGGATCGTCCGGACGCGCCCAATTGGCGAAGACCAGGATCGCTACCTGGGCGGCGAAGAATGCCGCCGTCTGGCCGAGAGGTCGTACGCCGTCCGGCTCGGGCATCGTCATCGCTACCGCGGCACGCTTTTGTTCCGAGCGCCGAAAGAGGAACGCCATCAAAACACCGATGACCACGGCGAAGAGCACGGCGCCTATTGCCCGGGCTGCGCCCAGCTTGGCGCCGAGCACGCTCGAGGTGAGCACCACGGCAAGGACGTTGATGGCCGGGCCCGCGTATAGAAAGGCGGTCGCCGGGCCAAGCCCGGCGCCCATCTGGTGGATGCCCGCAAAGAGTGGCAGCACCGTACACGAGCACACCGCCAGGATGGTCCCGCTCACCGACGCCACTCCGTAGGCCACAACTTTCGGCGCCCGCGGGCCCAGGTACTTCATGACCGCCGCCTGGCTGACGAAAGAAGCGATGGCGCCGGCAATGAAGAAGGCCGGTACGAGACACAAAAGGACGTGCTCGCGCGCGTACCAGCGGGTCAGGGCAAGAGCTTCGGTCACCGCGCCATCGAAGCGAGGCATCCCCACCGGCAGCCAGAAGAGCACGGCAAAGATGCCGGCACTCCAGGCAAGAACCTTCCATTCAATCTTCCAGTCGATCACTTCACGCCTCTTGGTTACGAATTATTGGCGATTTCGCCAAATACTTCTTAAAGCAACACCGATCAGCCGCCAGCCACGGCTCTTTCCCGAGCCGTCTCCTCGAGCACCGCCTCCACACAGCCGAAGAAGTTGAGAATACACGGCACCCGAAGACGATAGAAAATCTGAACACCCCTTCGTTCATCCAGCACCAGTCCTGCTTCCCGCAGCACCGCCAGGTGCTTGGAGACCGTCGACACATCGGCGCCGATCATCTCGGTGAGCTCACATACGCAGCGTTCGCCCCGCGAGAGCTCGTCGACAATAAAGAGCCGACTGGAGTGCGCCAGCGCCTTCATCACCTTGGCCCGACACTCCATATGTGCCTTGACTTCACCGCCGAGCTTCTGCTTCGACACCATATTTGGCAATATAGCCAAATAATGTTATCTGTCAAGGATTTCGAGGAGACCGACGCCACATCGTAGAAGGGTTTCGAGCGCGGATCGCCTCGCTAGCGCGGTACCGCCAGTGAGAGGCGGGGCCCTCCTCCGCCGCGTGGTGCATGTCGACGGTACGAATCTGTACCTCAAACACAAACCCGTCTCGGTCGCGAACGCTGGTGTGGAGGCTCCGGTATCCGTTGGCCTTGGGATCGGCGATGTAGTCCTTGAACCGGAACGGTTCGGGCTCAAAAAGTCGGTGGACGGTGTCGAGCGCAAGGTAGCAGTTGCCCTGGCTCGGCACGACGATGCGGAAGGCGAGCAGGTCGTGGACCTCATCCAGGAGGAGATTCTTCTCGCGCATCTTTCGCCATACTCCAGCGACATGCTTGGCGCGGCGTTGAATCGCCACCAGGGGTACTCCGTCGGTGGCAAGCGTGGATTTGATGATCCCCTCAGTCGCGGCACACCAGTCGGCGCGGGCATCAATCAGCACGTCAAGCTCGCGGTTTACGCGCTCAAAGGCCTTCGGATCGATGACGGTCAGCGCAGCGTTCTCGACCCGCGTGCGGAGGTCCATTTCACCGAATTTCTCCGCCTCGATAGCGTCGCGCTTCCACATTTGGAGGGCGACCTCCCGTGCCCTCAAATCTCCCGGTGGGTACTCTTCGAGCAATGCACAACGGCTTCGGAGATATCGCCGTAATATCTCGTGCTCTGCCGATTGCCCTGGGCGATCGAGCTCGAGAGGATCGAGGATCTCGGGATCGATGCCAGAGTTGGAGAGTGATTTCGATGCCTCCATCGCTCGCCTGTGGGCGGCTACCAGCAACCGGGCGCTGTTGGTCAGGCTGTTACTCATGTGATGAAACCGCCACGCCAGCCACCGAAGTTCGCGAGCAATGTCGCCTTGCCTAAGCTTGGCCGGGTACCCCATTTCGACCTTGTGGATGGACGTGAGCAAATGATTCAACGGTCTCGTGACGAGCAGATAAATGGTCAGCTGGACGACGATAATGATTGCCAAAGCCACAATACCGATGTCGAGCCAGGCCACCCGACGCCGACTTGCCATCTCGTTGGCAAATTCGGCAGCGCCCTGCCAAGCAGTGAGCGTCCCGCCATCCATCGCGAGCCAGGCCGACCGAACGGGTATTTGGGCTTGAAGAGAGTCCGGTGGCGGTGAGGTCGTAAAGCCAGCAAGGGCCGAACCAACTATTTGGCCGTTGCCGTCGCTAAGAATCAGGTTGAAGTCAGAATAGCCTTGAGTGATCTCGGCGTGAGCAAGAGACGATAGTTGTTGTTCGATCTCACCCAAGTTCGACGCCCGCTCGATTTCTGCGGCAAGCGGTGCGAGCGATTCGGCCAGCAGTTCTTGGCGGGCCGCGAGCTCTGTGCTCTCCTCTCGATGCAACTGTAGGGCAGTCAATCCGCCGAGGAGAAGACCAACCAGCAACGAAATTGTCACGCCGAGAACGATACCCAGAGGGAGCCCACCTCGTGGCGGTAGGCGATCCACTTTGATGAAGGGATTGTCCTGGACAATTGTGGGCTCGGAAGGCATGGGTTTAGCAACGCTGGCAGACAATTTCAACTCGACAATACGTTTGCAAGCGGTGTGCCCGTAATGAGAGAGAGAAGTGCTTTGACCATACCCGGGTTCGAGCGACAAATTGGCGCACCTTCTTCGGTGTAAGAGCATAATGACTTGTGACGGGATGACGCTGGCGCGGTGTGGCAGCGCCCCGCCACAGGTCTCACGGAGGTCTCGATTGACGCACTGGGCGGAAAACCACAAGCCGGCGGCAGGCGTATCCACGCACTTGATGCTGGCGTGGCTGATGTGGCTGATTGTGGGATCGGCGCTAGTCGGGTTCGGCATCCGCTGGACCTGGGAGGCGGAGTCAGTGGTGGCACCGTGGGTCGCAGCGGTGGCGATCGCGGTTGGTGCGGTCAAGTCGCGCGTGGTGCTCGACCGAGCAGCGCGGAGGGTTGTCGACCGGGTCCGCGCCCGCGGCGACGGCCGTTGCCTCGGCGGCTTCCTATCACTGCGAACCTGGGGGCTGGTAGTCCTGATGATGATAGCCGGGCGCTTGCTCCGTGGCACCCTCGCGCGTGGGATCGTCGGTCCGCTCTATATTACGGTCGGTACGGCGCTGTGCCTCTCTTCGCGCCTTTCCTGGCAGGCGTGGCGGAAATCGCGTTACCGCTCCTGAATCCGACACCTCTGAAGATCCGTCGAGGTCAGTCACTCACCATTTTCTTCTTGGACACGTTTTCGGTGATAGTGGACGCTCCAGTCTTCCAGCTTCTCGGCCGGCGGGCAGGTGAGTCCGAGCAAGGCCGCTGTCACAAGAAACACGAGGGCGGTCGCAGCCACCAACCATGACGGGATGAAGTCACCCACATGAAGGCGAGCGTAAAACTCGGCCAGGTTTGTGACGCGGGTTGGGTGAATGAATAGCTTTGCAACCCACACCGCGGACATGAAGCTGATAACCAGCAAGTAGTTGCGGCGCAGCCGCAATCGCATGCCGGTCAGCCAACTGATCGAGAAGTGAGTGTGGCGCAGGTCGGCCGCGAGCAGGCGCTTCCAGTCGGGACTTGGATCTGACGTGGTCGGCGGGCTCAACATGTTCGCGAAGAAACCGGATTCGAGGAGGTATAGCCTCCACTTGCTGTGGTGAAGGTGGCGGTAGCGCCGACCTTCGAGCAGAATCGATATAAATACTAATGCCAAGCCCAACAGGAGAGTGTAGTGAGGAACGTCGGCTGAACCGAGAGTGAATGTTGTCAGGGCGGTGGCGAGGATGACAGCCCAGTTCGAGGTGACATCAAGGCGCTGACGCCACACAGACATGCGATTCATCTCCGCCCGATAGCAGGTGCGAAACCGCCATGACAGCGTCGCGCTCGTTGACGGACCCGGTCGGCAGATCTGATTCGATGGCCATCGGCGCACTCTACCACGTGGGCGTCCGGACCATTCGTGAGTGGTAGGCGTACACTTGCTTCGTGAGGACGGACCGTCATAACCCCATCGTCAGGGGCGTGCTTGGGCTGTTAGAGCGCGTTCACCTTTTCCTGAAATACACCGAGCACTCGTACATGGTGCTCGTGGCCATTGCTATTGGATTGCTGGTCTCGGTGCGGTGGGATTTCGGGAGTGCATACGCTTCTTTCAGACTGTCGCCTGGCGGACGGACAGCGTGACTCTCGACTATCTCAGGAACCTGCCGATTTGGTGGAAAGTGCTCACACCTGCGGTGGGTGGTCTGATCGTCGGCCTGATCGTTGTGCGGTTCGCTGCCGAGGCCAAGGGGCATGGCGTGCCCGAAGTCATGGAGGCGGTGGCGCTTCGGGGTGGTCGGATTCGTCCTCGCGTGGTCGTCGCCAAACTCATCGCCTCTGGTGTCTGTATCGCTACGGGAGGCTCGGTGGGCCGGGAGGGGCCGATCGTTCAGATCGGTTCGGCGATCGGATCAACGGTCGGCCAGTGGTTGCGGGTCGGCGAACGGCGGATGCGTACTCTTGTTGGCTGCGGTGCCGCGGCCGGGATCGCTGCCACCTTCAATGCCCCGGTGGCCGGCGCTCTTTTTGCGGTCGAGATCATTCTCGGTGATTTTGGAGTCACGCAGTTTTCTCCCATCGTGATTTCGTCGGTAACGGCAACCGTGGTCAGTCGACACTTCCTCGGCGATTTTCCCGCATTCGAGGTGCCGGCCTATCGTCTTGTGAGTGCCAATGAACTTTTTGCCTATGGCGCGTTGGGAATCATCGCAGGACTCGTCGCCCTGATTTTCGTTCGGACGTTGTACGGCGCAGAAGATCTCTTCGAAAAGCTCAGATTTCCCGCCTTCCTGAAACCGGCAATTGGCGGTGTGCTCATCGGGTTGATTGCGATCCGATTCCCGGAGATCTTCGGTGTCGGTTACGAGGCAATCAACGAGGCGCTGACGGGAGACCTTGGCTGGAAGCTGTTGCTCATCCTCGTATTGGTGAAAATCGTGGCTGTGTCCTTGACCATCGGATCTGGTGGTTCCGGCGGGATCTTCGCGCCATCACTGTTCATCGGCGCAATGGCGGGCGGGGCTGTTGGCACGGTCGTTCATTCCCTGTGGCCCGGGATGTCGGGGAGCCCCGGTGCCTACGCTTTGGTGGGGATGGGCGCTGTGGTGGCGGCGGGAACCCACGCACCGATCACGGCCATCGTGATGATCTTCGAGCTCACCGGCGATTACAAAATCATCCTCCCTTTGATGATCAGCTGCATCATTGCCACACTCCTGGCCACACGGCTGCAGAAAGCTTCGATTTACACACTCAAACTCTTGCGGCGAGGGGTCGATATTCGCAGCGGTTTTTCAGCCAATGTGCTCGGCCACCTGACGGCACGGGACGCGATGCGGAGCGAGTATGCCGAGGTCGGACGCGCCGACCAGCTGATGCCCGTGATCTCCCGTTTCGTCGAAAGGCCGGGAGATACGGTGTTGGTGACAGGCGCCGATCAGCGACTCCTCGGGGTGATTACCCTCGACGATATTCGGCCTTTGATGACCGATCCGGATCTGGTGCGAGGGCTGGTGATCGCAGAAGACATGATGCGCGTCGACGGTTTCCCCGTGTTTGCGCCGGGCGATCCGCTCGACGAGGTGATGAGGCGGTTTGGACGGTACCGATTCATGGCGCCGGTCGTGGACAACGGCCGCCTCGTGGGTGCGTTGTGGCCTCAGGACGTCATCGAGTCCTACAATTCAGAAATACTCAAACGGGACATGGCGTCGACCATGGCAGTAACTGTCGGCAACAGCCCCAGGACGCGAGCCTTACCCGGCGTTCGCGGTATGAGCATGGCCGAGGTTCCGGTGCCGGCGAGCTTTTTCGGTCGCAGCCTCGGCTCCCTCGACATCCGCAATCGGTTCGGTGTCAGCCTTCTCCTGATCAAGCGGAAAGGCGACGCCGGCGAAGAGATCATCGACGAAGTGCCAGATGCCGACTCCGAGTTTCAAGAGGGTGACGTGATGTTGGTGTTGGGGAATGAGGATCGTATCAGTCGTTTCGAGAGGAATGGCTGATTCCGCTTTCGGCCCACGTGGTCGGAGAAATCGTCTTCACCATCCCTTGCTGGCCATGATTCTGTCGATCTCATCGAGCGTGTGCTTCTCCTCCAGGGCGAGACGCGCCACCCTGGCTTCGCGGATTTTCTCGACCAGGGTCTCGATGTCGGTGGGTTTCTCGAAGACGTCCACCGCACCAAGCCTTGTTGCCTCGACCGCATCACCGACGGTGGCCTGTCCGCTGAGAAGAATGACCTGGAGGTCGGGATGGTCCTCGAGCAGGACCTTGAGGGTCTCGAAACCACTCATCCCGGGCATTGCCAGATCCAGCACCACGGCGTCAAAGGTGGTGGTCTTCGAGCGCTCGATGGCGTCTCTCCCGTTCGTGGTGTACTCGACGTCCAGTCCCCGCGCCCGCATCCGTTCTGCGAGGGTCTCAACGAACTCCACCTCATCGTCGACCAACAGCACGCTTTCAATTTTCATTGCCATACTCCATCTCGATTCGCAGTGACCGACCGGCGGCTCCTTTGATCGCACTGTAGCAGTTCTCCTTTGCCACGACCCGGGGGCCTCCGCGCAAGGCTATTTGGACTCATCGGCGTGGTGCCTTGGAACGCGGAGAACCAGAACACCCAACGGCTCGTCTTCAGGCCGTTTGACCACAGAACCGCCGATACTTGCAAGAAGGAACTGAAGCAACTCCAGTCTCTCGTCAGTGTTCTCGTCTTCGGCCAGGTGGTCCGCACTCGTGACCCGAATTTCGGCGCCGTCCTCGCGCGCTGCGCAACTCAGTTTCACCCGTCGGATGTCCGAGGCGCACTTCAGGGCCATTTCGATGGAGGCGAAAACTGCATGTTGGATACAGAACGGGTTGTTCTCCAAAACGATGGGTTCCTGGGGCAGATCCGAGACGAGTTCGACCTGAGCCAGCCGGGCCGAGCGCCCAGCGAAAAAGAGGACCCTCTCAAGCACCTCGTTGAGGTCGAAGACCGCTACCGGCAAATCGACGCTGTGGGCAAAACCGTTGATGTTTCGGATGATGCTTTCGCCTCGATCTACCTGATGTTGAATTTTGGCGGTCACTTCTCGAAGCCGAGGGAAATTGACCGGCAAACCCTCCTCTTGGGCCCGAAACAGGTCGAGTTGAAGCCCCGCAAGCTCATTGATGATATTGAGGACGTTGGTGACCTCGTGTGACTGCCCGGCGATGATCGTGCCGAAGAAGGCAATACTGTCGTCGCGTGTCAGAGGGGATTTCGAGTTACTCACGGGTCCACCCGTTCTGTTGCGGCCGCAGCGTTGCGCAGAATGTCGATCAGTATCTCGATATCAATGGGCTTCTCGACGTAGTCGAAAGCTCCGAGGCGCCGCCCCTCCTTGGCGTCGTCTTGTGAGCCGTGGCCACTCAGGAGAATCACCTGGAGTCCCGGGTGCAACATTTTGATATGCCGGACGACCTCGAGTCCGCCAAGCCCGGGCATCTTGACGTCGGCAACGACGACATCGAAAGTCTCCCGTTCGATCATCCGCAGGGCATCGGCGCCAGTGGTCGCGCCCCGGGATTCGATTCCTCGGAGTTGGAGCCGCTCGACGACTGCCGACACCAATTCCTCTTCGTCATCGACAAACAACACACGAAGATCGCTCATCCCGGTCAGGCCTTTCTTTTTTCCGGCAGGATCACCATAAAGCTCGTGCCGACACCGAGCTTGCTTTTCACCGCGATTTCGCCGCCGAGCTTTCTGACAATGCCGTAGGTGATTGACAGGCCCAGTCCGGTCCCCCCGCCCTTCTTGGTGGTGAAAAACGGTTCAAAGATCTTCTTGATGTCGGCCTCGGGAATTCCCTGGCCATCGTCGGTGACGGTCACGACGACCGTATGATCCTCCCCGGATTTAAGGGTGATGTCGATTGTGCCCCCGCTATCCACTGCGGCGAGAGCGTTGTTGAGGATGTTCAGGAACACCTGCTGGAGCTGCGAGCGGTCGCCCTCGATCGTGGGCAGATCCCCCGCCACGTCAAACGACACATTGATATTGCGGTACTCGGCTTCTCTCCCGAGAAAACCGAGGACATCCTTGAGCAGCGCATGAAGATCGATCGTTTCGTTCTGCACGTCCATGTGCCGAGCAAAGCCGAGAAGGCGGTGGGTGACTGTCTGGCAGCGTGCTACCGAACCCAATACCGAATCCACGATGCCGAGGAGCTTATCGCGTGGAGGGGTTGCCTCGCTCAGCGTCACAAGATCCTTCAACAGCCCCGCCTTCTCGTTGATGATTGCAAGCGGGTTGTTGATCTCGTGCGCCACACCGGCGGCAAGGCGTCCGATGGATGCCAGCTTGTTGCTGTACTCCACCTGGTGATACAAAGCCGTCCGCCGCTCGTCCGCCTCCCGTATGCGCAAGACGAGCCTTCCAGATCCCCAGAGGATGACTGTCAGGATCACACCCGCGCTGACGAGCAAGAAGCCCAGCAGCTCGCTGCGGAGGGTGAACCAGCGCCCCATCGCCTCCTCGGCGGGCTTGATTTGGACGAGGACAAAGGGTGAGTTGTGGATGTAGGCCGAACTCATGAAGATGTCCCGGCCATTGTGGTCCTTCAGCTCGATGACCTCGACGCTTGGGGAATAATGCGGAACCGGCAACGGGATCGGGGTGAGAATCTCTCCGTAACGGCGTGACGGAGACTGCAGGATGCCCTCGCGGTTGATCAGGAAGACGTCGTCGGTCGGCTGCAGACCGGCTGTGAGGATCTGCTCGCTCAACATTTCGGCATCGATCGTCGCGCGGAGGATGTAGAACCCGCCGTCGGGATGGTCGTGTTTGGTGGCGATCGCAAAGTGCGGTGATTTTCGAAAGCCGAGAAAGATGTCGCTGGTGGAGGTGCCGCGCCGAGAGACCTCGTGGAACCACTCCTGGTCGAGGTAGTTGCGGCCTTCCAGCTCATACGGGCCGGAGTAGCAGAGCTGGTCGCCGCTGTCGTCGATGATTCCGAGATCGACGAAGGTCCCGACCTCGAGCGAACGGTTGAGGTTCGAGATCACTCGGGTCAGGGAAGCTTGATCGCACAACTCGGCGAACAGTCGGTCGTAGGCGAGGAACAGCAGGCCGGACCGGCGTTCGGACAGAAAGAGCTCGAGGGATTGTTTGGTGTTGAGGGTCAGACGGGCCATCGGCTCGACAGCCTCGGCTTGGAGGGCCCCGCGAAACTGCACGTAGTTGATGACCATCGTGATGGTCAACGGCAACAGGGAGACAGCCGCCGCGGCCAGGACCACCAGACGGCGAAGGTGGCGGTAGGATTGTGGGCGCACCCCCCCGCCTGACGTCTCGGGTTCGGCGACGTGAGTCGTCGATTCGAAGTCGCTGGACGCGGAGTCTTCCAGCATGGTTTCAGTCTTCGGAGTGCTCGCCGCGAGTAGCCTCGATCTTGCGGTAGGCCGCCTTCATCGTTGCGGTGAGTTCCTCGATGTCCACCGGTTTGCGCAGGTAGGCGAAGGCGCCCAGCTCAGCCGCCAGCTCCTGCTCTGCCGTCGAGCCGTGCCCGGTCAGAATGATGACTTCCGTCTCGGGGTGAGTCCTCTTCATTCTGCGAAGCACCTCGATGCCGTCGATGCCGGGCATCTTGAGGTCGAGCACCATCACCTCGGGCTGGTCATCGGCAACCATCGCCAGCGCTTCTTCGCCGTCATATGCGATCACCGGCGTCATCTTGCGGGTTTCCAGGCGTTCGGAGAGCGTGTTGACGAACTCCTGCTCATCATCGACGAGCAGCACCTTCGATGGCACGTCGAGATCGATCTTGAAGGAAATGTCGGGCTCTTTGAAGCGCGGCCCGGGTCGGACTTCGAACGAGGACACACCCTCGATACCCAGAGCGATCTTCTCCAGCTCTCTGTGTTGCCGGTCTTGAAAGATGCTGTATTTCTTGACCAAAACCGTGGTGCGTCCGGCGTCGCAGACCACGTCCACGTCGTGCCCTTCTCGGGCCAGCTCGAGATTGACGGCTGCGGCGCGACGAACGTCGGCCAGGGTTTCCTCACCGCCCCCGGCCAGGGCCAGCACCGGCCGCCCTGCGTGATCACAGATCAGGTCCACCGTGTCATCGACAGGCGTCTCTTGCATGGCGACGAAGATGTCGTACATGCTCGTGTCCCAGGCGCCGCGACCCACAACCAGATCGATCCACTCTGCACGGGCTTCGTCGTTGGTCTTGATGCGGCGTTTGGCGTCCCGATCTCCAGCCCCCGCCCTTCCAGCCTCCGCAAGGCGGTAATCGTGGGTCCCCGCCAGACAGACGCGCAGCACGTGGGTAAGCTTCGTGGACAGCAGGTTCCCGAGGAGGCCGTGATACACGAGGCTGTCGGAGCTGATGGCTTCGACCATGGCAACGCGGAGAGCCGCAACGCCTGTGGCCGTGTCTCGGGTTCCGGGTGGGAAAAAAGACGATGGACCGTAGACCATGCGAGACAGCTTGTCTGCCGCGATACCACTGAGATCGGCAGCAGCCGAGAAGATCTTTTCGTCACTGAGGTGGCTCAACTGCAAGTTTTCCGCCACCCGGTCCGCCACCTCCGGTCCGTGGCAGAAAGTCGCGCTATCGATCGTTATGACCGCCACGTCTGGATCCTCCAGCCTGCAACCGCCCGGCATGCCGCTGCCATTTGAATTCTGGCAGCCGGCTGTTCAACTGTCAATCGACGGTAGTGTACAGGTTCCGAAGACGGGAACCTTCTTGAGACGATTGTTCGCGCGTATACTGCGGTGTAATGGAGTGACGGCAATTGGTCTTACTACGACGGATTTTCCCCTTCCTCGGCTGGTTTGAAAACTACACGACGGAAACATTACGAGTAGATTTCCTCTCGGGACTCACCGTTGCCCTGGTGCTGGTACCGCAATCGATGGCCTATGCGCAGCTCGCCGGCCTGCCGGCGTACTACGGTCTCTACGCTGCATTCCTGCCGCCGATCGTCGCCAATCTCTTCGGCTCCAGTCGGCAGTTGGCGACCGGCCCGGTAGCCGTGGTCTCGCTGATGACGGCCGCCTCCCTCGAGCCTCTCGCAGCCGCGGGGAGCGAGGGCTACATCGCCTACGCGGTCCTGCTCGCCCTGATGGTGGGTGTCTTCCAGCTCGCGCTCGGCGTGCTGCGCCTCGGTCTGATCGTCAACTTCCTGTCGCACCCGGTGGTCAACGGTTTCACCAACGCGGCCGCCCTGATCATCGCCACCTCGCAGCTTTCGAAGATCTTCGGCGTCTATGTCGACAAGGCGGAGCACCATTACAAAACGATCTACCGCGTGATCGAGGCAGCCATCGACTACACCCACCTGCCGACCCTGGCGATGGCGGTACTTTCCTTCGCGATCATGATCATTCTCAGGCGAGTGAACCGCAGGATTCCAAACGTCCTCGCGGCGGTGGTGGTGACCACCGCGCTGTCATGGTCGCTGGGTTTCCAGAAAAATGAGGCGGTGCCGCTTGGTCAGATCGAATCAGCCAGGATGCACGAGCTGGCATATGCATTCAACGAAACGATGACCGAAGAACGGCTGCTGGAAGAACTGAGGGCCGAGGGCAATATTCTGCTCGACGGGCAGATGACCAGCGTCGGTCAACAGTGCATCGGCTGCCACGAACTTAGATCGGCCGAGAGGTTCACCTCTGAGGGACTGGACGAAGGGCACGGGGACCTCGAGCGCAAGGCACTGGCTCTGCACCAGATGGCCGGTCTGGTCGACCAGCGTATCGAGGAACTCAAACACGACGTATCGGCGTTTCGTACCGAGCTGAGGGCCTTTCGGTTCAAACGCGCCGAGGGTGTGGATGGCAGCTCGCGCTTCTATCCGGTTGGCGAGACGGCCCCCGACATCGAGGTCGCAAGCGGAATCTGGCGAGTCACGGTCGGCAACAGCCCCCTCGATCTCGACGAGCTCACCATGACCGGAGGAGGGGCGGTGGTCGGGACGATTCCCGCTGGTCTCCCGCCGATCCGCCGGCCCGCGATCGACCTCCAGGTGATGTCCAAGCTCTTCGCAGCGGCCATCATCATCTCCATTCTCGGCTTCATGGAGGCCATCTCGATCGCCAAGGCCATGGCAGCCATCACCAAGCAGAAGCTGGACCCGAACCAGGAGCTGATCGGCCAGGGACTGGCCAACATCATCGGCTGCATGGGCCAGAGCTATGCCGTGTCCGGCTCCTTCTCCCGCTCCGCGGTCAACCTCCAGGCGGGCGCCAGGACCGGCATGTCGAACGTCTTCTCGGGCATCATCGTGGCCATCGTCCTGCTGTTTTTCTCACACCTCCTCTATTTCCTCCCGCAGGCAGTCCTGGCATCGATCATCATGATGGCGGTCGTCGGCCTGCTCAACGTCAGCGGTTTCGTGCACGCCTGGCGGACGCAGCCCTTCGACGGTATCGTGTCGGCGATCACGTTCGTCTGTACCCTCGCCCTGGCGCCGCATCTCGAGCGCGGCATCTTCCTCGGTGTCGCCCTGTCCCTCGGCGGTTACCTCTTCCGCACCATGCGTCCTGGGGTGGCGGTCCTCGCTCCCGCCACGGATGGCGGCATGGGCGACGCCTCCCGACATGGCCTCAAACAGTGTCGATACCTGGCTGCCATCCGCTTTGACGGTCCGCTCAACTTCGCCAACGCATCCTATCTTGAAGACGAGGTGCTCGACCGTGTCTCTCAGCTGCCAGATCTCAAACAGGTTGTGATCGTTGCCGACGGAATTAACGAAGTGGACGCATCGGGTGAGGAGATGATGCGGCACCTCGTGGAGCACCTGCGTGAGGCTGGGCTCAACGTCTCTTTCTGCGGTCTCAAGGATCAGGTTATCGATGTGCTGAAGCGTTCCCATCTGTACGCCTTCGTGGGCGACGAACACTTCTATCCCAGCCTGGCACGCGCGATCGCGGCGGTCTACGCCTTTGCCCACCAAGAGCCGGAACCGGAATGCCCCTTCCGGACGGTCATGCCGCGACTGGTCGAGCTCTCCCTCCATGCTGACGGCTCGCTGCGAAACGCCGTCCGTAACGATCTGCCGCTGTGCCGTCACATCGCGGTCCTCCGTTTCGACGATCCGCTGACCTATGCCAACACCGACTTCCTCGAACAGGAGACGATCTTGAAGCTCGAGGGCAGGGCGGAGCTGCAGCACGTATTGTTCGTCGCCCACGGCGTCGCCGACATCGATCCCTCCGGGGCGCAGAAGCTCTTTGAACTTGTCAACCGGCTCCGTGAACGCGGTCTGGAAGTGTCTTTCTCGGGTTTCCGGGATGAGATCCTGGAGGTTCTCGACCGCATCGACACCGACCAGGTGATTGGCGAGAACCACCGGTTTCCAACCCAGTTCGGTGCTATTGCCTCGGTTTACCTCCACGCTCACGCCACCTCGAGCGAAACCGACTGCCCGTTCCTGACCTTGGCGCCACGGCTCACCGAGCTGTCTCTCCATCCCGACGGGACCTTGCGAGAAGCACGCCGGCACAGCCTCGGACTGTGCTCGTTCATCGCCGCCCTGCGGTTCGACGGGCCCATGGTCCTCGCCAATCCGGCGGCGCTCGAAGCAGAGCTCGTCAGGTGGGTGAAAAAACGGCTCGACGTGACCCACCTACTGTTCGTCGCCCACACCCTCGACAAGCTCAGCTCCGATGATGCCGTTCGCCTCCTCGATCTCGTCCAGCGCCTGCGACGGGCCGGATTCCGGGTGACCTGCAGCAGCTTCCGCGACCACGTTTTCGAAACGATCGAACGGACCGGAACGGCCGACGAGATCGGCCTCGATAACATTTTTCCTTCAGAGTCCTCGGCGCTCGCCAGCATCTATACCGAAGCCCACCGGGACCGTGGGGAAGAAGACTGCCCGCTGCGAGGGATGTTGCCGCGAGTGGTGGAGCTCTCGCTTCATCCGGACGGTTCGCGGCGCAACGCCAAGCGCTACGGCCTCGCAACCTGCCGGGTGATCGCGGCCCTGCGCATTGACGGAGCGCTCACCTTTGCCACCATCGACTACGTCGCCGACGAGATCAGGGCGCAGATCGCGGGTCGACCGGAGCTTCACCACATCTTGCTCGCCGGCCACGGAATTTCAGCGGTCGACGAAAGTGCCTCAGAAACGCTGAGCGAGCTGGTGACCGAGTTGCGCGGCGCTGGGTTCGAAATGTCGATCAGTGGGCTCAAGGATGATGTTCTCGACGCCCTCGAACGGACCGGCTGTCTCGAGATCATCGGCAGGAATGCGGTGTTCCCGACCCGCGCGCGAGCGATCGAGGCTATCCATGCCGGCGCTCACGAGGGAGTTAACGAGCGACCATGTCCGCTCGTCGAGGTGGTCGAGATTCACGAGACTCACCTCGAGTAATAGTCGGGAGTACAATGAGGCCTCCGGTTCGAGTTGTCGGCTGCTCGTCTACTCGAACCGCGGCTTCGTTGTGATTCTGGAGGAAGTGTATCGTGCAGCTCGTGTGTGTCTCGCGAGGAGAACAGGAGAGGGGAAAACTCTTTGCTCAGACGCTGGCTGGGAAGCTCGCTTTCCAGTGTCTGGGCCAAGAGGAGCTTGCCGACCTCGCTATCCAGGACGGAATCGCAGTCGGAAAGCTCGAAACGGTCGCGGTCAAGAAACGTCATTTAACAGAGAGACAGGTTCTTGAGAAAGAACATTTTCTCGCATTCATAACGCGGGTGCTGTGCGAACGCGTCCTCGAGAACAACCTGGTATTTCACGGGCGTGCCGGGCACCTCGCGGTGCCGGGTCTGACGCACGTCCTCCGCATCCGCACCAAGATAGAAACCGAAACCCACACCGAAGAAGTGATGAGCAGGTTGTCCCTCGATCGGGCCAAGGCCAGAGAGTATGTGGAGAGGGTGGATGAGGACATTTCCCGGTGGGTCAGGACGATGTACAACATCAGTGGGGACCCATGGGCCGGATATGATCTGGCTGTCAACCTTGATCGCGTCGACGTCGGGGGCGCGACCACCGCCCTGTGCAGCTTTGTCCAATTGCCGGAATTCATGGCGACCCCCGCCTCGGCCAAGGTTCTCGAAAACCTTTTACTCGCGGCCCGGGTCCGAATTGCGCTAGCCCGGGACGAACGCACATGGGCAGCGAGTTTTTCCGTGAGGGCGGAAGCAGGCCACGTCACCGTCTCTTATCTACCACGAGACATGGCCGTAGGTGTCAGGGCGCCCGACGTCGTCACGAAGGTATCAGGAGTAACGGACCTCACCTGTACGGTGGCCTCCAGCAACATCCTGTGGGTCCAGGAGAGATTTCAGGCCAGCGGACAGACATTCGACGCGGTGGTCAAGGCTGCGACTCACTGGCACTCTGCCGTGGAACTCATGAAGCTCACGCCGGCACCAACCGGTTTGTCCTCCACCGATACGACCAGCCTCGACGCGGGTGGGGAAATGGCACAACCGCCTCCCCTCTTCACGGTCCGCAAAATTGACGGCGGAATCGAGAATGACACCGAGCGATCGACGGGTCCGATCGGGGAGGATGACGATCTACGAGGAATGTTCGGTGAGCTGAATGTCCGCGGTATCGCCGCCAGCGCCAGCCGGTTGCCAGATGACATGAGGAGAATCCGGGCTGCCGTCGATCGATCGATACCCTACAGCCTGGTGGTGGTCGACGAGGTGTTTCTGGACCGCGGCCATGCCGCTCGCCTGCGCAAAACACGCGAGTTGTTGGGAAGGCTCGGAGAGGTCATTCGCGCGCCGGTCGTCAGCGCCGAGGACCTCCACCAAATGGTACGCACCAGTTGGTCCGATTACGCGAGGATGATCGCTTTAGCGGCCATCGTGGCCGTCGTTTTCCTCCTCGTCTTCAGCCATCAGAAAGAAGTTCTCGACTTCTTTTCACCGACGACAGCCAGCGCGAAGATCGTGGCGGCGCTTGTGCTGCTGCTGGCGGTGCCGATCTTTGCCGCGATGTATGGCACATTGACCGGGGCCGTTCTGAGGCTGTTCCATGTGGAGTGATTGAGTGACGCCCGAACTCATTTTCAGGGATTTCATCGCCCTCGATCTCGGTACCTCACTGCAGGTGGTCCTTCTCGGCTTCATCGGCGGTGTGCTCAGCGGCTTCATCGGCAGCGGTGGAGCGTTTTTCATGACCCCCGGCATGATGAATCTCGGTGTGCCCGGTGTGATCGCTGTCGGCAGCAACATCACCCACAAGTTTGGCAAGGCCTTGATGGGTTCCCGCAAGCACGGTGAGCTGGGCAACGTCGACAAGAAGCTCGGGATTTTTCTGCTTGCAACCTCATTCATCGGAATCCGGCTTGCGGTGTGGATCAACACCAAGCTGTTCGGCGTTGCCGACGCCCACGGCGGCGGCAAGGGCGCGGCCGCGGATCTGTACATCAGCCTGGTCTTCGTCTGCATTCTGTCGGCGGTTGCGATTTCGATGCTTCGCGACATCGTCAAGTCCCGCGAAGAAGAGGGTCCGTCGCGAAAGATCGCTGAGGCCTTGGGAAGAATGCGTCTCTTCCCGGTAATCGACTTTCCGGTTGCCGACGTCAAGGTCTCACTGTGGGTGCTGGCGTTTGTCGGTCTCGCCACCGGATATTTGGCCGGGACCATCGGTGTCGGCGGGTTCATCGGTGTGCCCGCCATGATCTATGTTTTTGGGGTCCCAACGGCCGTGGCGACCGGGACCGAGCTCTTCCTGGCAATGTTCATGGGTGCATTTGGCGCCCTGAACTATGTCATCGAAGGGTTTGTGGATATACGCCTCGTGATGTTGTTGTTCCTCGGATCGCTGGTCGGCATCTACGTCGGAACGTACGGTGCCAAGTTCGTCAAGGAAGTCGTGATCCGATTTGTAACAAGTGTCGTCATCCTGCTCTGCGTGATCTCGCGAGGGGTGGCCATACCGGTTTATCTGCGCCAGCTCGGTTTCGTCGCCTTCGATGAGGCGTGGGTCAATCGGCTGAACCTCGCCAGCAAGAGTATGCTCTTCTTGGCCGGCATCTCCGGAGTTTTGGTCATCATGTTCAACGTGGCCAAGGCTTTTCGGAGGCGCGAATCGATCAGGCGCAGTCTTGCGGAGACCGCGGGCCTGTCGAAAAGAAGCTAGACCGCCCACGGCGGGCAGTCGGGAGCGTGAACATGGGTGACCAGAAAATCCAGATTATGGTGCTTGATGATGAGGAGATCGTTGGGAAGAGGCTGAAGCCTGCGCTTGAAAAATCGAACTATGAGGTGGAAATCTTCCAGGACAGCCGAGAGGCGGTCGCGCGCATCGCGGAGAAAGAATTCGACATCGTTGTGACCGACGTTCGGATGGAAGAAATCGGCGGCATGGAGGTTCTCGAGCGCGTGCTCGAGAAATCTGCTCGAACAAAGGTGATCCTCATCACCGGCTATGCCACGGTCGAGGTGGCCCGCGAAGCCCTCACTCGCGGCGCCTTCGATTTCATCGCCAAGCCCTTCAAGCCCGACGCCCTGCGCGAGGTCATTTTGAGAGCGGTCAAGGAACTGGACCGCTGAGGGATCGTTGATGCCACGCGAACTTGCTCGGCGGCAGGCGGGAAGAAAATGATCGAGCCTGAGGGCGCGCCTGAATCGATAGTAGGGCCTTTCGACCTCGTCGAACACGCGACTGTGACGACCACTGAGGCCGAAAGAACCCTGCTCTCCCGCCCCAATATCAGTGTTCGCGGTCGACTCGCCACGATGCTTGCGCTGTTCACCGCGGGTTCCGTCGCTATCACGTTCGTGATGTGGATACTGCTGTCGTTCATCGAGCGCAAGATCGAGTTGATCGGTGTCGCCGACCAGCTCAACTACGAGATACTCCAAGCACGGCGATTCGAGAAGAACTTCCTTCTTTACGGCGGTGATCTCGAGCACGTGGACTACCACATTGATTCCGCAAATGCCGCTTTGGAGCTGTCGTTAGAGGAACTCAGTACGTCGGTGAGCAATGAGTGCCTCGAGTTTCTCGAGGTCAATCTGTGGCACTACCGCGAGCTGATCGGCAAGGTTCGCAGTCTCGACCGGGCGGAGGAACCTGCAGAAACGGTCACTCGCCAGGAGGTTTATCAGAAACTCCGGAACACCGGTTCGGGTCTGGTTTCCTGCGGTCAGAAGATCGCCGACAAGGAGCGGGAGAGCGTCGACACGTTGCTCGCTGTCTCCAAGGTCGTCCCCGCGGTCTACCTCCTGCTTGTGGTGGCTCTGTCTGTCTACGCGGCAGCCTTCATGCGGCGGCATATCATGCAGCGCCTCGAAATGCTGATGGCAGCGGCGCGACGGATCGGTGCCGGTAATTTTTCGCCGATAATTCCGGTTCGCAAGTCTCGTGACGAGTTCACCGACCTCGCGATCGCGATCAACCGGATGTCCCGCGAACTCGAGCACCGCGAGGAGTTCTTTCTCCAGTCGCAGAAGCTCCGCGCCGTCGGATCCCTGACCGCCGGCATCGCACACGAGGTCAACAACCCTATCAACAACATCATGTTGACCGCAGCCGTGCTCCAAGAGGACTTCGACAGCCTGCCCGGGGATGAGAAACAGGAGTTAATCGGTGACATCGTGGAACAGACGGAGAGGGCACGCAAGATCATTCGCAATCTCCTCGACTTCGCCCGTGAAAGCGAAATCAGCACCGAGCGACTGAAGATCGGCGAAGTCGTCGGCAACGCAATGAAGCTTGCAGCGAACCAGCTCAAACTTTCTGGAGTCAGACTGCAATACGATATTTCCATCGACCTACCGGAGATCGACGGTGACCGGCAGTATCTGAGTCAAGTCTTCCTCAACCTCATCCTCAATGCGGTTGATGCGATGGCGAACGGGGGCACGCTCACCATAAGCAGCGATATGAGCCTCGACACCCAATGTATCGCCATCCAGATCAGCGACACCGGTCCAGGGATGTCGCCTCGGGTTCTCAAATCCATTTTCGACCCGTTCTTCACAACCAAATCCAGCGGCAGCGGGACTGGTCTCGGCCTGTCGGTGTCGCTTGGTATCGTTCAAAAACACGGCGGCGAGATCAAGGTCCGCTCCAAACCCGGCGAGGGCAGCACATTCACTGTGATCCTGCCGGTCGCCCAGCAAGGAATTCCTAGCTCAGAATAAGCAGCATCGCAGTGGCGACTGAAAAATAGATCGCCAACGCCAGGGAGTCGTTGATGGTGGATACCAAGGGCCCGGAGGCCACCGCCGGGTCGACGCCAACAATGTCGAGGATCATCGGCATTGCGGTGCCAAGCAGGCTGGCCGCCGACATACCGATCGCCATTGCCGGCCCGAGAGCGAAGCCGATCAACGGATTGTGATGAAGGAGCAATGCCAGCAGCGACGCCGCGGCACCACACACGATACCCATCAGAAGGGCAACAACGATCTCGCGAAGGATATGGCGTGGAAAACGAGAACGGGGAAGCGTATCGAGCGCCAGCCGGCGCACCGTCGTGGTCGAAGATTGGAGAGAGGTGTTTCCCGCCATCGCCATAATCGCGGCGGTGAACACGGACATCTGATTATAAAGTCCCACTTCGCGAGAGGCGAAGATAAGGACAAACGACGAGAGTTGAGTTCCAGCCAGGCACACGAGCAACCATGGAAGCCGATATCGGGCAACGTGGAGAATGGACTCGGACTCTTCCTCCTCAGCCGAGGAACCGGCCATTTTGTAGATATCTTCGGTGGCCTCCTCCTCGATGACATCGAGGACGTCGTCGACGGTCACCACCCCCACGAGTCGGTTCCCGTCATCCACAACCGGAATCGCCATGAAATCGAACTTGTCGACCAGGTCAGCGACCTCTTCCTGGTCGGTGTCGACTGTCACCGAGATTACGTCGGTCGACATGATGTCGCCAAGGCTTGCAGCCGGGCGCGCCGTGACCATGTTTCGTAGCCGAACGTATCCCAGAAGCCGACGGTCCTCGTCGACTACATAGAGTGCGGCGATCGGCGTGTCTTCATCGATCGCATGCAGCACCTGGATGGCATCGTCGACAGTTTCCGTCGGTTGCAGGGCGACCGCCTCGGGGTGCATGATTCCGCCGGCGGTGTCCTCTGGGTAGGTGAGGAGTTGGCGAAGCACCTCTTCATCGGGGGAAGAGATGTGGTGAAACACCTCCTCCGTCTCGCCAACCTCGAGCTCGCCGATGAGGTCTGCTGCGTCGTCCGGAGGCATAGTCTCAGCGATACGTGCGAGGCGTTCCGGCTCAATCTCGTCTACGAGGTCCGCACGAATCGAAACCGTCGTGTCGGTGAGAACCGTGCCTGCCGCGTCAGCGTCGAGGGCGCCGACAATGCGCTGCCGATCTTCGACCGAAAGCACGTCAAGCCATTCTGCGATGTCCTCGGGGCGGGCGAGACGCAGAAAGATCTGTAGCGCCTCCTCCTCACCATCACTGAGGAGAGCATGCAGCTCCTTGATGAGCTCGTTTTCGGCAGTTTTATCAGGCATCAACCCTCGCAATCCACAATCATAACTGAGAGCGCAGGAACCATCACAAATCGGCAAAAGATCCAGACCTGCTGGTTTCGGGAAACATCAAGATGAGCCGATGAATGCCGCCGGCGTGCTCGAGGACGGCGCCCAATCGGGAATTTGGTACCCCGTCTCGCGTAGAATGTCATGAAAGACAGGAGGTCCCATGGCTCCCACAGGCAATAAGCTGCACCGTTCCACGACCAACCGCGTCATCGCCGGTGTCTGCGGCGGCTTCGCCGAGTGGCTCGGCTGGAATCCAACCACTTTCCGCATACTCTTCGCCGTCGTTTCGATCCTCTCCGTCGCTTTCCCCGGGATACTGGTCTATCTCATTCTCTGGCTGGTGATGCCCAAGGCCTGACGGCCTCAATTAGGAATGCCGCCCACCCTCCCCTCGGCCAACAAGATAATTGGGTGGGGTGGATGGGAATTCCTAATTCCTAATTCCTAACTCCTCATTCATCAGCGAACCTTTTCGATGCGCTTCCGTTGTGACTTGTGAGAACGGTCGTTAATGAAAGCGACGATCGGACGTCTTAGAGACAACACGGAGGTGAGACATGAAACGCAAAGCACTGATCCTGGTTACCCTCGCGGCGCTGTTGGCGGCCCCGGCCGCATTCGCCGGTGACGAAACCCGCTGGGTCAACGTCCACGTGACCGAGAATTCGAGCAACACCAACGTCGAGGTGCACCTGCCCCTCAGCCTTGTGTTGACCGTTCTGCGCAACGTCGATGTGGAGAACTTCCACGGCGGCCATGTGGATCTCGAGCTCGGCGACGATATGGACATCAACTTCCCCGAGATCCTGGCGGCGGTCAAAGATGCGCCCGATGGAAAGTTCGTGACCGTCACTTCGGACGAGGCCGATGTCAACGTCCACAAGCAGGCGGGCAATCTCTACGTCACCGTCAACCAGAAGGAAGACGAAATGGCGCAGGTCGAGGTCACCATGCCGATGGAGCTGATGGATGCCCTCAGCTTTGGCGAAGAGAACACCCTCGACGTCGCCGCCCTGCTCCAGAGCTTTGACAAACTGCCCGACGGTGACATCGTGAAGGTCACCTCCACCGAGGCCAACGTCCGCGTCTGGATCGAATAATGAACAGCCAGCGAGGCATGTCGACCTTCGGCGCGGTGCTCCTCGCTGCGACTGCGGGTTTGCTCACCGCGACCCTGATGATGGACTGGATGGTCATCGATGTGCACGTGCTCGATGTCTCGGAGTCCGACGACATTCATGCCGACGTGCCACTCCACATCAAGGTGCCGTTCCCGCTCGTCATTGCCAATATTGCGACCGGCTTCATCCCTGACGAGGCGTTCGAGGACGCGCGGATCCCACCCGAGGCCAGGGTCCACAAAGAGCTCGTGCTGGAGACTATTCGCGCTCTGCTGGACACTCCCGACGCCGAGCTCGTCAAGGTGCGGACCGAAGATGCCAACGTCGATATCTCCAAGGATGGCGATACCTTGCGTATCGCGGTCGATGCCGACGACGCTGTCGTCCGCTGTAACGTTCCCATCGACGGTATCCTCGAAGCCCTCGAGGACTGGGACTGGGAGACCGTCGATCCGCAAATGGTCTTCGACATTCTGCACGCCGCCGAGAACGGTGATTTGGTCACAGTGGCGACTGAAGACGGAGTTCGTGTCGCGATCAAAATGTGGTGACCGCTCTCAGTTTTGAGTTTTGAGTTCCCCCGCCCACCCGGCGGGGGTTTTACTGTTTCGGATGGGTGGTCGGTAATTCTGAATTCTGAATTCCGAATTCCGAATTTTCCTCGGGTGATTGGGCGGGCGGCGGTACCTCCCACCCACCCAGATCCGCTACGACTTCTGCTACTCGCTGAGCGGTGAAGTCTTCTGGCGTGATCGCCTCCCCAACCCGAATCTCAACCCTAGACCAGAAGCGTCGGAACGGCCGGCTCATCGCCCTGCCACCCTTGCGGCTGAAGAAGCTCCCCCACAGACCCACCAGGGCCACCGGCACGACCGGCACCGGCGTCCGCCCTACGATGCGCTCGATACCTCGACGGAAGGGGGCCAGATTTCCGTCCGACGAGATCCCACCCTCAGGGAAGATGCACACCAACTCCTCCTCGGCGAGCTCCTCGGCGATGCGGTCATAGGCGCGCTCGAGGAGCTCGGGGTCCTCGCCGGCCGGGGCAATCGGAATCACCTTGGCATCGCGAAAGAGGAACCGAAGGATCGGCAGGCGGGCGTACTCGGCGTCCATGATGAATCGCGCGGGACGCGGCGAAGCCGACGAGATCAACAGCGAATCGATGAAGCTGATGTGATTGGCCGTCAAAACCGCGGCACCTTCGGCAGGTATTCGTTCCGGATGATCCACCCGGACCCGGTAGAGGACGTTTGCCAGGCACCAGGCGACGAATCTCAGCAGGAACTCGGGAATTACGGTGTAGATGTAGATGGCCACGGCCACGTTGAGCAGGGCGAGGACCAGAAAGATTCCGGGGATCGACACTGCTGCGGCGAGCAGGCCAACCAGCATGAACGACGAAAGGACCATCAGCAGCGCGTTGAGAATGTTGTTTCCGGCGATAACCCGTGATCGCTCGGCGCTCGCCGACCGCTGCTGGATGAAGGTCATCAGCGGCACGGTGTAGAAGCCCGAGAAGACCGCGATCATGAAGAGATCGATCAGAACGTGAACGCCGCCAGGCTGCCGCAGGTATTGAGCTACGGTGAGCATCACACCCTCGGCCGGCGCCACAAAGTGCCAACCCGAAAACGCCAGATCGATGGCAAAGATGCTGATCCCTATCGATCCGAGGGGCACCAACCCGAGCTCGAGGTGGCGGCGCGACAGCCGTTCGCAGAGCATGGAACCCGAGCCGATACCGACACAGAAGGTCGCAAGGCAGAGCGTCACCACCGTCTCGCCACCTGCGAGGACATCCTTGGAAAAATTGGGTAGCAATGACAGAAACGAGACACCGAGGAACCAGAACCACGAAATCGCGAGGACCGACAGGAAGACCGAGTGTACGCGGCGGGTCAACCTCAGAATGTCGATGGTGGGTTTGACCGGGTTGAGGCTGACCGGAAGATCCGGATTGGCGGCCGGCAGCTTCTTGATGAAAATACTGGTCACGAATCCCATGACCGCAACCACAACCACCATCAGACCAAGCTTCGACACCCACCGTTCTCCCCCGGCCACCACAAGCCCGCCGGTGATAGTGCCAAGGAGGATCGCCAGAAAGGTCGCCATGGCTACCAGCGCGTTGCCGCCGACCAGGGTCTTATCATCCAAAAGCTCGGGAAGGATGGCGTACTTGGCGGGTCCAAAAAATGTCGACTGCATGCCCATCAGGAAGAGGACCGTCAGCAACAACGCAAGGCTGTCGGTAGCGAACCCGACGCCGGCCAGGGCCATGACGCCGATTTCCCACACCTTGACCCACCTCATGAGAATCCACTTGGGATAGTGATCAGCGAGCTGTCCGGCGGTCGCCGAAAAGAGGAAGAACGGAAAGATGAAAACGCCGGCACAGGCGACGACAATTGTTGCCGAACTGATACCGAGAAGCGTCATGGAGCGGTATGCAATGAGGATGACGAGCGCGTTCTTGAAGAGATTATCGTTAAAGGCGCCGAGAAACTGGGTCCAGAAGAGAGGCCAGAAGCGGCGTTCGGTCAGCAGATGAAGCTGGCTCAATCGGTCCTCCCCTACTTTGTCGAGGTTTCGATACTACACATGTTTCGGGATGGAACGTGGGGATGAGGCCAACACAGTCACGTTCCCGGAGATGACGTTCCGAGTATAGAATCTGTCGCCCCCTCCAGGGGCTCATTCATTTATTCTCCCGGTTCCTGGGGCTCACGCCCCAGGCTATGCATCTGTCGCGCCTCCGGCGCTTGGAAACCGACCCGACGCTACTTGCTTGTCGATTTGTTGTCGAGCCGCGAAGCGGCGACAGGTATTTAGCCTGGGGCGTGAGCCCCAGGTATGAGCCATTAAAAAGAAAGAAAAGCCGCGGAGCGGCGACAGAATGATTCAATTTGACAGAGCCATCTCGCGCTGTAACGGAATCTTGCGCACGGCCGGCGCGAACAGTCCTAGAGCGGAAACCGTTCTCAATCCTGATCGCTGGTCGCTTCATGACGGCGGCGGCGTTTCATGGCGTACATCCGCTCGTCGGCCTCGGCCAGAGTGCGCGAAATGCCCGACGCTGCAGCACAGGAGGAAACCCCCCAGTTGACCCGCAGCGGCTCGGGGTAAGGGAAGTCGGCCGTAGCCTGTTCGAGCACACGGATGAGACCGGTGAATCGTCGCTTGGCGGCGTCGTGGCCCGCACCTTGGAGGACGGTCACGAACTCGTCCCCACCCCACCGCACCACCAGGTCTCCCGGCCGGATGGACTGTTTGAGCACACCAGCCACCAGACGCAGGGCCTCGTCACCGGCATCGTGGCCGTGGCGATCATTGATGCGTTTGAGCTCGTTGATATCAATCAAAACGACGGACACCGGTACGGCGGCATCCCATCGTTCGAACCAGGCACGCAAGGCCTGTCGGGTGGGGCAGCCGGTCAACGGATCGGACTCTGAGAGCCGAAGAAGGTGGCCATGCTCGTCTTCGAGATCTGCGAGATTTGTCTGCAAAGAGTCGATTTCGGAGCCCACGAGTGCGAGCACTGTGGCCGCGGCGAGGGTCGCAGTTCCACCCACCAGAAGCAGACCGACGGCCGCTTCGGATGCGATCGCAAACGAGGGTCGAATCACGCCGAGCATCAGGCCGATTCCGGCGAAAGCAATCGGGGCGACCGCAAGATCAAATACCAATCTCCGGTCGTCACTACGTGCCCGGGTCGCGAGCCACACCGCGATCAAAAAGAGCACCATTCCGAAGAGGCCTCGCCACATCACCGCCGGAAGCATCACAGCGCTGGCCGCCAAAAGGACGACCGCGCCGAGCGTCCAACCGACAACGTGACGACTGCTGTCCGATTCGGTCGGCTCCATGGTCAGCGCCAGCATGACCAGCCCGGCGGCTATGAAGGCCTCGCCGACGGCGTAGGGGGGACCCAAAGTAGGCCGGTAAGGCCGATGGCGGCACCAAAGCCAACCACGAGCCATGCCATCCACAAACCTCTCCCCTTCCTCTCCGGCACTATCCAGCCGACAGAGCGGAGGATCAGAGCGGTCGTCATGGCGACACCGACCACCCCGGCAAGCGCCCACGACGCAACGGTCGCGATCAGCACTTGTGCCCCGCAAGGGAGATTGGAGTAGAAGGCATCTTGCCGATTATGTCAGAAATCACCCAACAACGTTGAGGAACTCGAGGCACAGGTCAACGACACGCTGCGGCTGTTCGACAACCACGGCGTGGCCGGCATTCGCAATCGACATGAAGCTCGCACCATCAATCGCCTCGGCGAGACCGCGTGCCCGGTCGAGGGGCACGAAACCATCCAGCTCGGCTGCAATCACAAGGGTCGGACAGCGAACCCGCTCGAGCTCTTCCCGCAACCGTAACGAATGGGCCGAATCGAGGAGGGCGATGAGGCCCCTGAACCACTGGTCGGGCAAGGCCGATATCTGCTTGCGGCGTTGAGCTCGCTCGGCCTTGTGGGCGTCGACCCAGGCAGGTGAGTAAACCACCGGTTCGAGAATGTCCGAAAGGTGGCCGCGATCATTGCTCTCGAGGGACGCGACGCAGGCAGCCCGCCATCGCGCGACCTCGTCAGCCATCACCTCGTCAAAACCGTCGGCGGAAGCGATGGTAGTGAGAGAACAAACCCGGTCTGGATGGCGCGACGCCACCAGCGTGCCGACGACCCCGCCAAAGGAAGTTCCGACGATGTGCGCCTTCTCGATCCCCAGGTCATCAAGGAGAGCGATCACGTCGTCGGCGTGATCGGCGACATTTTCGTGCGGCTGCACCGGAGTCATGAGCTGGCCACGGAAATCGCAGCGAATGACCCGATAGTGCTTTGCCAGCGGTCTCGCCACTACCTCCCACGAGACTGCCGTCATGGCGATGCCATTCAGGAGCACCAGCGGTTGACCGGCGCCGTCACTCAGGTGGAAGAGGTCGCTCACGCCGTTGCCTCACCTGTCGGCATCTCGAAGTCGACGGATTTGGCGGCCATGAAGGCTTTGAGCGCCGGAAAGAATATATCCGGACGCTCGATGTAGACGACGTGCCCGCTGTCAGGAACCAGCTCATAGCGGCTGTTTGGGAAAATCTCGGCCAACTTCTCCTGCTGCCAAAGGGGGATCGCGCGATCGTGGGCGCCAGCCAAAATCAACGTCGGTGCTGTGACCTTTCGGTAGCCCTCCACCCGCTCCTCGATATTCTCGAAAAATGGGTCCTGCGCCTCGGTGAGCCGGATCAGGCAGTAGCGATAGTCGATGTAGCGGTCATAAAAGCGCTGCCGCATCGCCGCCAGCTGTTCGTCCGGGATGTTTTTGACGAAGCGTTCTGAAAAGATTTTTTCGTACATGTAGTGGGTGTAGAGCTCGAACTCGCCCTCGTTGCCGCGATAGAAGCGGAGCGAAATGTCCTGATACATCTGGAAGAGCTTCTCGCGACTGGCCAGGATCCCCGAAAGGACCACGGTGTGGAGTCGCTCAGGATAAAGTCGGGCGAATTCCAGTGCGATGAAACCTCCGTAGGAGATTCCCATCGGGTGGACCTTCTCCACCCCAAGCTCATCCATGATCAGCGCCAGATAGCGGGCGAGCTCGTCGATGAAATATGGGATGTCCTCCTTGGATGATTCTCCCTGGCCGAGGAAGTCATAGAGGATCACATCGTACTCGTCGGTCAACATCGGCAGGAACCCATACCAGGCCTTGGTGTGCATGGCGAGGCCATTGAGCAAGCACACCGCCTCGCGGTCTCCCTTGCCGTGGTACTCCCACCAGATCTTTTGCCCGTCGACTTCCAGGTGACCACTTCGATCAGGCGTGATCTCGTTTGCCATGTGAAACCCCCTCATCAGTTTTGAGTTCTTAGTTTTGAGTTTTGAGTTGGCCACCACCCACCCGCTCCCTGGGGAGAGAGGGCGGGAACTCAAAACTCATAACTCAAAACTCAACACTTCGTTCTCAGGCCCTCCTGAGAACGGTGCAGACGGATGCGCAAATCGGCCCACCGATATTGAAGGTCGCGGCCATTTTGGGATCCGGCACCTGCAACTCTTCCGGCGCCTTGCCCTGTAGCTGCCACGCGCACCAGCCGATCATCGCGATGCCCGACGCCCCGATCGGGTGGCCCTTGGCAATCAGACCACCAGAGGTGTTGATACCGCATTCGCCCTTGGCGTCAGCTTTTCCATCGACCCAGTAGCGCGCCCCTTCGCCGTAGCCGGCCTTGCCGAGGACCTCGGCACCGATCGCACCCATGACCGTGAAGCAGTCGTGGACCTCGGCCACGTTGACATCGTTGGGGCTTGCCCCGGCCATCTCGTAGGCCGTATTCATGGCTCGGAAGGCGCCCTCCGGTTTGAGAACGTCTCGATGCTCCTTCATGAGCGGGTCGGTCGCCTGTCCCCAGCCCGCGATCTCGACACAATCCGATTTGGAGACACCGAGTTTGGCCAGCCCCTCCTCGGTGGCGACAATCATGCCGGCGTAGCCATCGGAGATTTGTGAGCAGTCGTAGGTCTTGAGTGGCAACCCATCGACGATGTAGCGGTTGCGTCCTTCCGGGGTCGCTGCCTCATCGAGGGAGACCTGGACCTTCTGCATCTGAGCATAGGGGTTGTGGTTGCCGTTCGCGTACTCCCGAGCGGAGATCTCAGCGAGCTCTCTCTCGGTCGCGCCATGCTCGGCCATGTAATCCCTCATAACCTCGGCAAAAAGGTGAGGGAAGACGTACACCTTTCCCTCGCGCTCGTCGGGGTGCGAGAAAAACCCGAGGACCTCACCGATCAGGGCTCCGTCCATCTTTCCCTCTTCGTTGCGCATCTTCTCGAAGCCGACCGCGAGACCAACGTCACCGAGCCCCATCTGCAACTTGCCGATCACGCTCAAGATTGCCTGGCCTCCGGTGGCGCACGCGTTCTCCACCGATTCGATCGGTTTGGCGCCGAGCCCCGGAACCATCGCAACCAGACCCGAGAGAAGGCCCTGCTGGTTGAGGGAGAGGTTGCAGGTCGCGCCGATCGTGGCGACGTCGATCGCCTGCGGTTCAGCGCCGATCTCGGCGCATGTCTCGTTGACCGCATTGGCCACGATCTCCGGCACCGTCATATCGAAAAGCTTTCCAAATTTCGATTGATTGTACGCAGCGATATATATCTTTTTCATATTACCTCCTTGGGAATCCTGTGCTCTGGCCTGAAAAGGCTCCGGCAAAGCGTTGATAATTTCAAAGTGCTGTTCTCACAACGCGCTCGCCGAGAGGAAGCCAGGCACCTCCGGCCAACGCGCCCTCGCCCTCCCGTATCGCATCGAGGGTGATTGGGCGAAAATCCGAAATTCGAAATTCGAAATCCGAAATCGTCATTTTTGTTCTTTCTTCCACGCCTCCACAAGTTCCCCCTTCACTACTTTGCCGTAAGGGGTCCTCGGGAGTACATCGACTACGCGAAAATCTTTTGGAATCTTGTAGCGCGCGAGGCGGTCACCTACAAACCGGCCCAGGTCTTCTTCAGTCACCTCTTCTCCATCGGCAGGCACCACGAATGCAACACCGACCTCGCCCCAGGTGGCATGCGGCACTCCGACCACCGAGGCGTCGGCGAGCGATGGGTGCTGAAGCAAAACGTTTTCGATCTCCGCCGGGTAGACGTTGACCCCGCCCGAAATGAACATGTCCTTTGCTCTGCCTGCGATGTAGAAGAATCCATCCGTGTCACGCCGGGCCATGTCGCTAGTGTGGAACCACCCTTCTTTGTCCAGGGCCTCAGCAGTTGCCTCGGGGTTCTTCCAATACCCGGTGCTCACGTGCGGTCCGCGAAAACAGAGCTCTCCAACCTCCTCCGCCGGCAGCACCTGGCCACCCTCATCGATGATCCGCGCCTCAGTGAACATCAGCGGCCGGCCGATCGATCCTGCCTTGGCCCAGGCTTCATCGTTCGACATTGCAAAGCAGTTCACCCCAACCTCGGTCAAACCGTAGCCCTGACGCATGACAATGCCGCGTTCGCGAAAGATAGCTACCAGGTGGCGCGGCATCGGTGCGCCGCCTGAGATGAACCAACGGACGCGGCCGAGCTGCGCGGTTTGAAATTCCGGCGCATCGGCCAGCATTTTCCAGATCGTCGGTACTCCAAGCACGACAGTACAGTGCTCTTCCTCGATGACACGCCACACCTCAGAGGAGTCGAACTCCCGGTGCAGAACAATCGTTCCACCGGCAAGGAGAATCGGCATCAGAAAGGCCCCGAGCCCACCCGCGTGATAGAGCGGTGTGAAGATCGGACTCACGTCATCCTCCGACAGCTGCCAGCAGGCAACCGTGTTGTATGCGTTCCAGGCCACCATGCGGTGCGGAGTGATCACCCCCTTGGGCCGGCCGGTGGTACCGGAGGTATAGAGCAGACAGTAGGGGTCGTCGGGTCGGCAAACCGGCGGCACGTACTCGCCCTCGCCAATCGAGTCCAAGACCGTCTCCCACGACAAGTCATCGCCCTCGCCGTCGAGAGCTACCAGCCGGCCCACGTCGACCTCCGCGGTCAGCTCGCGCACGGTCTCAGAGTGCTCGGCACCATAGACGAGCGCCGAAAGCCCGCAGTCGGAAGCGATGACCGCAAGCTCGGCGGCGGTCAGACGCGTGCCCAGCGGCACCAGGATGACGCCGGACTTTGCGGCCGCAAAGAACGCGTCGAGAAACTCGAGCCGATTCCCACTGAGGATTCCGAGGCGGTCGCCTGGCTTGAGACCAAGCCCGTAGAGCCACGCCCGCGCACAGGCCGACGCCCGTTGATCCATCTCGCGATAACT
>RCNG010000106.1_pt1 | contig 31226 bp, 23 predicted proteins | sample 2041371 | NCBI WGS metagenome assembly RCNG01 (sample SAMN09708227, study PRJNA481090) | Marine sediment metagenome, whole genome shotgun sequencing project. | biome: marine sediment; feature: ocean; material: sediment; isolation source: Sewage treatment plant 1 marine sediment (STP1) ... | reverse complement strand
CAGGCCAAACGAAACCGGGATAAATCCGGGGCGCCTTATCTGCAAATCAAACAGAATATTCACGACAAGCCCTTTCCGTCAGGGTGACGGCCCAGAACACGGTCCACGGCCTTCAAAACCAGACCGGGCGACAGTTCATTCATGCAGGGATGACCCTCCAGGGGACATTCCACCAGATCGCAGGGAGAACAGGTGATACCGGTTCTCACTGATACATGATCCGGGGTGGCGGGGTTCCATCCCACCGGGTCGGTGGCGCCGAACAGAGTGACCGTCGGCACCCCCAGACTGGCCGCCAAATGGCGGGGACCGCAGTCCGTGCCCACAAAAATATCAGCTTCCTCCATGAGTTGCGCCAATTCCCGGAGGGTGGTCGGCGGAGCAAAGGCGTCGGCAGGAAGTAGGACGCGGAGTTCGGCTTCCAACGCCCCGTCCTGTGGCCCGGTCACCAGGACCGGGTTGCGGCCGTCCTTCCGCAGGGCGGTAAACAGCTCCGCTGCGTGGGTGGCTGGCCAGCCCTTGGCACTCCAGGTGGCGCTCATCATCATCACCACCGATTTACCGGGACTCCCCGTCCAGACGGGAAACCATTGGCGAAATGCCGCACTGAATTCTTCATCGGCAGCAGGAGTTCCTCCAACGGCGGCAAATCCGTCCCGCCAGGGAACTGGAGCGACGCCCAGGGCCCGCAGGGGATCCAGGAAAGCTTCCCCGGCAAACCCTCGCAGGTTCCTCTGCCCGGACTTGTTGCGGGGAACTTTGACGTTGTAGGCCCACCGTCGGCGGGGCAGGTCATAACCGACGCGCACCGAGGCGCCGGTCAACATCGTCCAGGTGGCGGTCCGCGGACTGCCGAGCCAGTCGATGACCAGATCGTAGTGCTCCCGGCGCAGGAGGCCCAGCCACGATTGCCCCGCAGGGGGCGGCCAGGAAAGAACCCTCAGACGGCCGAAGTCGGCGGCCAAACCCGTCAGGTCAGTTATCAGGGGCGCAAAAGGGCGGTCAATGACCAGGTCGATGTCCGCCTCCGGCCAGGCACGTGCCACCTCCAGGACCGCCCGCATGGTCACCAGAGCGTCTCCCAGCGCCTTTCGTCTGATCAAAAGGATTCTGCGGAAGGAACGGGTCGACATCATGATCGTCCCCTTCCGGCAGGATCAACTGAGCCGAGCAACCCAGACAAGGTCCTCAAGACATCTGCGGGTTCGAGTTCCGGCAGACAAATGAATTGGGGACAGACATGCAGATCACAAGGATGGCAATGAGGAGCCCTGGCCAGGACCCGGAAAGGTCCTCCCCCTTGGTAGGGAAACCAGATGCCCGGATCGGTCGGGCCGAAGAGAGCCACCGTGGGAACGCGATACCCCACCGCGGCATGCATGATGCCTCCGTCCACGGTGATCAGGGCCCGGGCGCCGGCAGTCAGGGCCAGGGCCTTGTCCAGGGGCAGGACAGGCAGGAGGCCGCCTCGTCCCGGCGGGATCAGCCCGGACAAACCGCTCCAGTGATCATCCCTGCCGGGGGCGACCAGGACCACCAGCGGAAGATCGCTCTGTTCCACCAGCAGGGCCGTCAGCGCAGCCCACTGTTCGAGAGGCCATTCCTTGCTCGGCCAGGTGGCGCAGGGAGCCAGCAGGATATAGGGATTGTCCGCGTGGAGACCCAGTCCCGCCAGCGGGTCCAATACACCCTGAGAAGAGGGGTCTGCCTGCGGGTCGACGGCCGGCCGGTCCAGCCACGGCATCAGTTCACCACTGGTATATGTTTCCTGAAGCCAGGTCGGAAAATCCAAACCTGTTTCCACCTGGGTCAGCGGCGCCAGACGGCAGAGGTGTTCCCCCAGTCCGCCTGGAGCCAGAAGATCGAATCCCGGATGACGGGCTTCCACGTCGGACCGCAAAACCCGGTCGGTGTACAAACGTCCGCGCCACCTGGTGGTGCCGCCAATCCGCCGCGGTATGCCGGCCAGCTTCAACAACCAGGCGCTGCGGGGATTGAAAAACAGATCGACCGCCAGGTCATAGGAGGTGCGTCTCAGATCCACGATGGTGCCCAAGGTTCCCCGGGCTCCGCCAAAGCCGCCGCCCTGGGTGGCCCGCGCTTTGGCGTCATCGCCGTGGCGGCCGGCCCCCAAACGGTGGAGATGGTCCAACCCCTGGCGGCCCTGCAATACGTCGGCGTAGTCATCCTCGCACAGGTACCCTACCACCAGGTCGGGAGCACCTCGTTTGAGAACGTCTATCAGCACCGTGGACATCACGATGTCTCCCAGGTAGCGGAGCCGGGTCAGAAGGACCGACCCGATGGGTTGACTGCCCAATGCCCAGCTCAACTTGTCTCCCCCGACCGGTCGGCGTTTTGGATGAGGGCATAAGCGGACCCCAGGTCATCGGCCACCTGAACACGGGGGTCACCATCCCATCGGCGGCGGACTTCCTCCACCTGGTTCGGGCCGTGCCCCGTCAACACCAGCACCGCCCCCATACCGTGGTCCCGGCCCAACGCCACATCGCTGGCCTTGTCTCCCACGACCCAGCTTCGACCGGGGTCGAAGGTAAGAGACTGCGCGACCTCTTCCAGCAAACCCGGTCCGGGTTTCCGGCATCGGCAATCCTCCTGCGGCGCGTGCGGGCAATAATAGAAGCCGTCAAAACGCGCTCCCTCGGCGGCCAGTAACTCATCAAGGCGGGTCATCACCCGAGCCAGGTCCTTCTCGGAAAAAAACCCCCGGCCCAGGCCGGACTGGTTCGACACCCCGACCAGCAGATAGCCGTCGCAGGCGGCGGCTTTCATGGCCTCGGCCGCCCCGGGCACCAGGGCCACCAGGTCCGGATCGCTCAGGTAGTCCTGATTCGCAATGACAACCCCGTCACGGTCCAGGAAAAGAACCGGCACGGCGCGGCCGCTGTCTTCAGGCAGGCAGGGTTTCCAGACAGCCATCAGAGGCCCTCCCGTCCGGCAGGAATCTCACCGTCGAGGAGTTGCACCGCCGACAGTACCGAATCCGCGGACACGGTTTCCAGACAGAACCGAGGCTGGTTGCAGGTCTTGAGATAACAGGGTCGGCAGTCGAAACCCGAGGCGGTGAGAGCACGCGTGCGTGGTCCCAGAGGCGAGGTCCAATCCGGGTTCGAGGAACCGAAGATCCCCACCGTCGGCAAACCGAGGGCCCCGGCCACATGCATCAGCCCGCTGTCGTTGCCGACAAAAGCGGCCGCCGATTTGAGAACACCAACAGCCTCCTTCAAATTGGTGGACCCGGTCAGGTCCACCACCTCCGCACCGCTGGAGAAATCCTCACCCCAGGTCGCCGGCACATGATCCCGCAGTTGGGCGGTGAAGGACCTGGCGGCAGCGTCCCCCAGCAGGGCCACCCGAACCTTGCTCCTTTCCAGAGCCAGTCTGATGAACTCTCCCAGCCTGTCGGCGGGCCAGGTTTTGGCTTCCCCGTAGGTGGTCCCCGGCGCTACCGCCCAGACCGGCCGGCCGGATCCCAGGTCGGCAGGGGGCACCTCATCACACCCGGGCAGCAGGACGGGCGTATCTCCAACCACCGGTTCCTCGATCCCCAGCGAGGCCAGCCAGGCCTTGCCCAGCTGGATCATTTCCAGGGAATAATGCTGGTCACCCCGCGGTGAAACTGGCAGTCCCCGGGAAAGGAACATGGAACGGCCGTCGGTGCGATAACCTACCCTTACGGGAATACGTGCCAGCCAAGAAGCCAGTCCCGCCCGGAAGGAAGGAGGGCATAGAATGATGGCGTCATAGGCACCTGCCTTCAACCTGCCCGCCAGGCGGACGGGGCCGGCCGGACCCCGATTAAGCCGTTTCCGATCCAGGACAACCAGTTCATCGAGGCGGGGATCGTCCCGGAACAGATCGGCCCACTCGGGCCGGATTCCCAGATGGACCACAAGATTTTCGCCCGTTGCACGATCCACGGCGTTTCGGGAGGCGTCCAGCAGCGACAGCAGGGGGGAATGCATGACCACATCGCCCAGCCAGTTGGGCGCCAATACCAGGAGTCGAACAGAAGACGGGCCAGGATTACGCATCGTGATCGGGAGCATCACCGGGCAGGGGATGGGTGCCGCCCACGGCCCTGCCGTCGGAACCGGGAAGCGGGGTAGTGATCACCGTCGAGGCGGTGCTGGTGCGGCCTTGGGTCACGGTTTCCACGGCCTCCATGAGGGTTTCGATATCTACCTTTTCCCCTTTGGTCACGCGGATGACCTGGGCGCGAGGCCGGCCGCGAGGCACCCACTGGGGACCGTCATCCTTGGAGAAAAGCCCGATGGCAGGCACGCCTTGGGCGACCGCGAAATGGAAAAAATCGGTATTGCCGGACACGAACAGATCGCACTGGGCCAGCAGCAGGGCCATCTCCAGGATGGTGTCCCGTTGAAGGCCGACCGGGATCTCGGAAAGGCTGGCCTCGAATTTTCGCAGCCGGTCATCGCCATCGGGATTCCCCAGCGGCAGGACCTTGCAAACCAGCTGGCTGGACAACTGGCGGATCAGGAACTGGATGTTTTTCAGGGCGAAAGCGTGCCCGGTCTTGCCGAGTCCGGGATCGACGCCGATCAGCATCTGGTCTGGATTGGGCTTGTGGAAGTGAACCTGTTGGGCCATCTGCCGCAGTTTGTCCAGGGGCAGCGGCCAGCGGGACTGGAGTTCCCCCGGATCGAAGTTGAGAAACGGCGCGGCCGCTTTCATGCGGTCACCCAGATAGCCGTCGTCATCGATCCCGGGTCGCAGTTCGAAGTTCACCCCGGGCCAGGCGTCCTTGTGGGACGGGCCGAATCGCAGGGACGCACCGCTGGCCAGGGCGGCGAGTTCCAGCCGCGGCTGGGGAGAAAACGACATGATCACCGCCATGTCATATTGGCCTGCGCCCAGTTTCCGCAACAAGGTGCTGAAGGCGGGCCGCCAGGGATTGAGCTGCCCCTCCTTGTACATGATGCATTGCCGCGCCAGGCCGCTGGGAATCACCAGGGGAGCATGCTTTTCCGGAACCAGAAAATCCATCTTGGAACCGGGAAACCGGTGGCGGATGGCGGCCAGCAGGGGCACGTGAAACAGAAAATCACTCAGGTCACCGCAATCGATGCAAAGGATCCTTGAGGTATCGGTCAAGGCTCCCGGCAGGATAAACGAAGCCGCCTTCCCCTTGTTGAAGAAGGGGCGCATCAGGGTACTGATGATCTTGTGCTCCGCCAAAAAACGCCTTTCAAGCCGTGTTCGGATCCGGACCGAATAATTCCCGCACCCCGGCGGTCAGCTCATGATGTCCGGGAAAAGGGCCTGCCAAACATCGTCCACATGGGCCACGGGGACGAACTCGATCTCTTCCCGCACTTCTTCGGGAATCGTTTCCAGATCCGGTTCGTTGTCCAGCGGGAGGATGATCCGGCGGATACCCAGACGATGGGCCGCCAGGACTTTTTCGAGCAGACCGCCGATGGCCAGCACGGCGCCGGTCAGGGTGATCTCCCCGGTCATGGCCGTCCGCCGGTCCACGGACTTGTTCACCAGCAGGGACAGCAGCACGGTCGCCATGGCAATGCCGGCGCTGGGTCCGTCCTTGGGCACGGCCCCGGCCGGCAGATGGATATGGACATCTCTCTCAGTGAAGAATTCCCGATATTCCTCCCGGGCGCCGAAGCGATTGCGAAGGTAGCTGTAGGCGGCCATGGCCGATTCCTGCATCACGCTGCCCACCTGTCCGGTCAGCTTCAGCTGGCCGCGTCCGCCCGGCATGGACAGGCCTTCGATGTAGAGGATACGCCCGCCGACCTGGGTCCAGGCCAGCCCCGTGACCACCCCCACCTTGAGGTGTCGGCGAAGCCGGTCGCCCGTATAGCTCGGCGCGCCGAGGTATTCCTCGAGGTTGTTGGCCCCGACGGTCTGCCGTTTCTTCTTTCCCTTGGCCACATCGGTGGCGACCCTGCGGCAGACGGAGCCGATCTCCCGCTCCAGGTTCCGCACCCCGGCCTCCCGGGTGTGGTCCTCCACGATCCGCATCAAGCCGGCGTCGGTGAAACGGATGTACTTCCCGGACAGGCCGTTTTCCTCTATCTGCCGGGGCATCAGGTACCGCTTGGCGATCTGTAGTTTTTCAAGGTTGGTGTAACCCGGAAGCTGGATGACTTCCATCCTGTCCAGCAGGGGCCGGGGAATGGTGTCGAGCATGTTCGCCGTGGTGATGAACATGACGTTGGACAGATCGAAGGGCAGGGTCAGGTAGTGGTCGGTGAAATTGCTGTTCTGCTCCGGGTCGAGAACCTCGAGCAGGGCGCTGGCGGGGTCGCCGCGGAAGTCCTGTCCCAGCTTGTCGATCTCGTCCAGCATGAACACGGGATTGTTGGTGCCGCATTCCTTGATGCCGGTGATGATCCGGCCGGGCATCGAACCCACGTAGGTGCGCCGGTGGCCACGGATCTCCGCCTCGTCCCGCATGCCGCCCAGGGAGAAGCGGAAGAATTTGCGCCCCACCGCTTCGGCGATGCTCCGGCCCAGGGAGGTCTTGCCAACGCCCGGAGGTCCGGACAGACAGAGGATCGGCCCGCGGTGATTATCCTTCAGCTTGCGCACCGCCAGGTACTGGATGATCCGTTCCTTGACGTCCTCCAGGCCGTAGTGATCGCGCTCGAGAATCTCCTCGGCGCGTTTGAGGTTCAGCTTGTCGTCGCTGCTGATGTTCCAGGGCAGGTCCAGCAGCCAGTCGAGGTAGGTCTTGCTGACGGTGTACTCGCTGGCGCCGGGAGACATCCGGGCGAGCCGGTCCAGTTCGCGGTCGGCCGCCATCTGCACCTTCTCGGGAAAATCCGCCTCGGCGATTCTTTCCCGCAGCTCGTCGAGTTCGACGGATCCTTCGTCGACCTCGCCCAGCTCGCGCTGAATGGCCTTGAGTTGCTGGCGCAGGTAGTATTCGCGCTGGTCCTTGTCGATGGACTTGCGCACATGGGTCTGGAGCTTCTGCCCCAGTTCGAGAACATCCAGTTCGCGCATCACCGTCTTGGAGAGCAGCTGCAGCCGTTTGCGGGGAGACTTCTCCTCCAGCATCTTCTGCTTCTCACCGACTTCCACGTCCAGGTTGGTGGCGATGAGATCGGCCAACCGCCCGGGGTCGTCGATGTTCATCACCACGACCTTGAGCTCTTCGCTGAGGGTTTCGCTGGCGTCGATGATCTTCATGAAGTTATTGGCCACGCCCCGCATGTAGGCCAGGGTGCGGGAATCGTCCTGGATGTCCTCCTCGATCAGTTCGACGCTGGCCAGCATGTAGGGATCGGTTTCCAGGAACTTCTTGATCCGGCAGCGGGCGATCCCCTGCCCCAGCAGCCTCATGCTGCCGTCGGGGAAGCGCAGCATCTTCTGGATCTTGACCGCCGTGCCGACCCGGTAGATGAGGTCGGGATCGTCGATGTCCTCCGCTTCATCTTCGTCGATGTCGCGCTGGGAGAAAGCACCCAGGATCTTGTGGCCAGCCAGGCAGTCGTCGGCCAGCTTGACCAGATTGGCGTCACTCAGAACCAGGGGCACCATCATGGCCGGAAAAATCACGGCCTCGCTGATGGGCAGAATGGGCATTTCCTGAGGCAGCAGGATTTCCCCCGTATGATCCAGCTCCATGAGATCCTGGTCGTTGTCCGCCATGTAGCTCCAGCTCCTTCGTCTGATGAGGGCGCCGCGGGCGCCGTTCCTGTTCTCTCAGAGCGTTCCGGATATCTCAACGCGTTCCGGATATCTCAACGCGTTCCGGATATCTCAACGATTGATGGCAATTTGCCGTCTGTCCCCCGACCCGCCGGTCCCCTTGGCGAACGTCACGTAGAGAAATCCGTTCATGTACTTGGCTGCGGCGCTGGCAGGGTCGACCGGAACCGTGATCGCCACGCGCCGGACAAAAGGCCCGACGTTGATTTCCATGTTGTGGAAATGCTTCTTGCCCGGCACCGCGGATTCCCGGCGGATTCCCCGGATGACCAGGCTCTTCTCGTCGGCCAGGACTTCGATCTGGGCCGGGTCCATCCCCGCCAGGTCGACCTGGACGATAAATTCGCCGTCGGTCTCGTAGGCGTCCATGGCGGGCCGCCAGCACATCTCGTTTTCCCCGGGAATGACCCCGCCCTTCTGGGCGTAGGAGGTCACCAGGATCTCGAAGATCTCCTCCAGGTCGCCTGTCTTGTCCCGTCTACTCATTTTCGCCTCTATCGATGGCCTGAACGGTAATACTTGAATGGGGGCTATGCTACTGCGCAGGACCGTGACCGTCAACCAAACCCCTTCTCCGACGGGGACCGCCCCTCGCCGGGACCGTACCATTGGGCACCCAATCCGCTGAGCAGATCCTCGCTGGCCAGACCCAGACCATGACCGGAAGGCCCACGGCAGCGTCTCATGGCCTCCGCCAGACGCCTGTCGGCCTCGTCCGCCCAAAAAAGATGCCCCTGCGGCGGGGCCGTCGCCGTCGGGGTTTCGGCGCCCAGCTCCAGTCCCAACACACCCTTGCGCCGGACAGGCAGCCGGGACCAGAGGGTGTCGATCAGACCGAGCCAGGATTTCCAACCGGCGTGATCGCGACCCCGCAGGTAAGCCTCATCGGGCCGTCCCTCGGGTCGGAAAGCCGTCAGGCGCCACCTCCCGCCGCCGACGGGGCCACCCGGACAAATGGTCAGTGCCCGCACGGCCAAGCCTCGGAGCATGGCGGCTGTCACCGATTCGGACAAGGCCGGGCGCGCCAGGCGAAGGCCGACCACCAGGACAAGGGACCCGCGATTCGGCCCTGTTCCCTTTTCCCAATCCAGGTGCGAAACTCCCTGGCGTCCCCAGGCTTCGTCGGCCAGGCGGGTGGCACCGACGCCGAATACCGACCGCAACAGAGCCGGCGGCACCACCTGGAGATCACCCAGCGTCCGTACCCCCAGGTGGATGAGCCGATGGACGAACGAGCTCTGCCCAGGTAGGAATTTTATGGGGAAAGGAGAGAGGAAAACGGATACTTGGTCGGGCACGACGCCCAGAATTCCGCCCCCGGCCCGGGCCGCCGTCAGGGAGGCCAGCCGAGCCGCCAATCGCGTGGGAGCCGCTCCGCCACCCAGTATTCCAGCGGCGCCCCTGGCCAGGGAACCGATCCGGGCGGCCCCATCCAATCCAGGTCCGTACAGTCGGTCCGTCCCGCTCAGGTCCAGGAAGGCGCCCGATGAAGCCAGTTCCCAGGAAGGCGTGGTGCGGCGGCAAAAATCGGCCAGAGCCTGGCCCGGTTCCGAGGCACTCTCCCGGCCTGGTTCGCAGTCCACCCGCAGGTGCAGGATATAGGGCCGGGCCATCTGTGCTTTCCTCGGACAATCAGGAAAACCGGCGCAGGACCCCGATGACCACACCCTGGACCTGCACCCGGTCTTCCGGGAGCATAAGAACCGGCACGGCGGGATTGGCGGGTTGCAACCGCACCTGGGCGCCTTCCCGGAAATACTGTTTGACGGTGACGGAATCCCCGTCCACCAGGGCGATGATGGTTTCCCCGTTGCGGGCCGTTTCACGGGCCTCGACAACCACGGTATCCCCGTCACGGATCTGTTCCTCGATCATGGAATCGCCCCGCACTCGCAAGGCAAAGGTCCGGCCCTTGCCCAGCCATTCCTCGGGCAGGTTGATATCCTCCTGGTCGTCCAGGGCTTCGATAGGCAGGCCCGCCGCGACGGTCCCCAGCAGGGGAATCCGCGCCATGCCTCGCGGGCCATCGCCCCTCCCAACGACCTCCAGGTCCCGGCTGGCGTTCCGGCGGCCTCTTTCCAGATAACCCTTGTCCACCAGATTGCTGATGTGTTTATGGACGGTGGCCACGGAAGAGAGCCCGAATTTTCCCCCGATCTCCTGCAGGGTAGGGGCATACCCCCGGTTGTCGGTGTACTCGGAAATGTAGGCGAGAATTTCCGCCTGTCTCGGAGTCAGTCCCATTTATCGCCTCCTGCGAAAGTGACCACGGCGGGCCGGTCAAGTGTCGACAACCGTTTCAGTGTCGACAACCGTTTCAGTGTCGGACAACCATTTCAGTGTCGACAACCGTTTGACCACACATTAGACGAAAAATTAGCGAAAGTCCAGCGAAAATTAAGGAAAAACGGGGCCCATGAGGAGGGAGCATCGGCGGATCATTTTTTGGCCCGACCAGCCCTGGCCATAACGGCAGCTTCGGGGACCCTGGATCCGGCAGCCAGCAGGCGCACCACTTCCGAATGATTGGGCAGACCCCGTCGACCGCCCCAGTCACGGCACTTGAGTCCCGCCACGGCGCATCCCCATTCCAGGCAGGAGGCGAAACCGAGCCCACCGGCCAGGGCGAAGGCGTATCCGGCGTGGAAGGCATCTCCCGCGCCGGTGGTGTCCTGGACCGGAACGTCGAAGGCCGCCACCGGCAACGGTTGGTCATCCTGCAGGCCGAGGACTCCTTCTCCGCCGAAGGTCATGGCCACCCGAAGGGGGCCCAGGTCCCTCAGGGCACGCAGCGCCTCCAGGGGAGACTCGCAGCCTGTCAGTTCAGGAGCGAAATTCCGGGAACTGACCACATCGGTGCAGACTGCCGCCAATTCGTGGGATCCACTTCGGACGGATCCGGCGTCCATCACCACCGGCAGACCCCGCTCGCGTGCGTACCGGGCCAGGCGTAACGATAGCTCGATCTCATGGCCGTCGGTGTAGAGCAGATCGATTCCATCCAGCACCCGTGGTTCGGCCAGCTTGGCATCCAGATGAGGCACGTCACCGCGAGACCAGAAAATGGTGCGCTGGGCCAGGGCTTCATCCACCAGTGAGACGGCCTTGGGACTCTCATGCCCCACCAGGGTCGGACAAAGGGAAAGATCCACCCCGGCTTCTTCGAGTTCGCCACGCTGAAGCCGGCCAGGCAGATCGTCGGTCAAGGGGGTCATCAGGCACACCTCGGCACCCAGCCGCGAGAGCGCCACGGCGGCCGTCGCAGCGGGCCCGCCTCCGCCCATGACGATCGGGCCGGCGGCAACCTTTTCGTCCGGGACCGGGTACCCGTCCACCGGCACGATCACGTCGAAAGCATTGTAGCCCACGACCAGAATGCGAGGTACCGTAGAAGCAGCATCGGTGACCACGAAACCCTCCTTGTCCGTCTGGATGGCACCATGATAGGGTGACTCGAGCTGAAGAAACCCCGGGCGCTTCGCCCCCACCGGAAGAGGACGAGATGGGCACCTGTCTTTTCTGCGACATAGCCGCGGGCAACATACCATGCACCGAAGTCCACAACGACGAAAACTTCCTGGCCTTCCGGGACATCGACCCCAAGGCCCCCACCCATATCCTGGTCATCCCCCGCCGTCATGTCACCGGCCTTGCGGCCTTGACCGAAAGGGACGAGGTCATGGCCGGCGGCCTGATCATGACCGCGACGAAAATCGCAGCCGACGAGGGGTTGGCCGAAGGGGGATACCGATTTGTCATCAATGACGGCAATGACGGCGGCCAGTCGGTGGGGCATCTGCACCTGCATATCCTGGGGGGCCGCGCCCTCGGCTGGCCCCCGGGTTGACTTTCCAGCAGGATAAAAAAAACCCGGCCACAGCCGAGTCCATTGCCAATCGTCCATCATCAGCCGGACCACCTGGTCAACGCACGCACGCCCTGATTCCGAAATACTTGACCCCGGCTACCTGAACGGCGATGGAGAAAAATCTACCCTTCCGGATGTATAGTCCGAAAGGTTGGCACCCTGGAGAATGTTACGAATGGCGCGCACGGCCCGGCGTTCATCCAGATGGATGGGCTCAAGGCGATTCATGGCTCCAACACCACCGGCAACCAGCATGAGGTACTCGGAGTTGGCACACTCCGCATGGGCCAGCAGGCCCAGGGTGTGTCCAAGCTCATGCAGAGCGACCCCCTGGATCTCCTCGGGCAGATCCAGCGCCGCATCGGTATTGATCCAGACCTGCATCTTTTCGGGAATGACCTCCCCCAGATCGTCACCGGGACCGTTGGGTAACAGCTGGGAAACCAGGCCGTAATTCTGGGACCTCCATTCAAACAGGAACACGATATTGGCGGCCTCCTCATCGACAGTCCTGACGAAATAGTCGGTCTCGCTGATCCCCAACAGCGACGCATCCATGCTCATGCGATTGTTCCAGAATTCCATGGCGGCCAGACAGTTCGCTTCAAGGTCGGTTCCCGCGTCGTTCAACCCGGGGGGAATGAACACCGAGACGGGAAACTCGGCCCATGAATACAGACGTGATTTGTCAGGCGCGCCCTCCACTTCCTTGTTCCGGGTCATGTCGCGCAGGTACTCCAGAAAAGACCCTCCCCAGCAGGGATACCCCAGGCCATGCTGAGTGATCAGGGTGATGTCGATGTTGGTGGTATCGTCAGCGATGGAGACAGGGTCCGTCACGAAATCGTACCAGGACGGCGATGAGGTCCCCACCCGGACCACGTCGATGCTACGGAAGGGCTGGTCGAAGAGGAAGGAACCGCTGCCGTCGGTGTTGGCCGAACGGACCGGTCCGCTTGTATTCACGATGATCCCCAGCAGCGGTTGGCCCATGTCGTCGCGGACAAGTCCGCCGAGGTACCAGGGGTAGGTGATGTCGTGATGCGTGCTGGAGGTCAAGGGCGACAATTGCTGCCGGTCATCCCGTACCCGCACGGCGAACCAGGCCCGCACCCCGGGGCGCATCCCGTGTTCCGCCTCCGTGAAGACCTCTTCGTAGGTTAGGCTGCTGGGTACATGCGTGACGTTGGCCAGAATGGTCGCCTGGCCCCAGTTGGCCTGGTTGATTCCGCCGTCGTAGCTCACGGCCACCTGGTATTCGAGGAGCGGGAAGGTGGCGTTGTTGACCCGGCCCCAACTCACCTTGACATCCGCAACCTGTTCCCCGGCCTCCGCACTAACCAGGGGCACCTCGGGGGGTAGCACCGAGACATCTTCCAGCACGTCGATGACCCAGTAGTAGGTGTCCCGCACGGCGCCGGCGAAAGCGCCCACCTTGAGGGTATCGGGCCCCACGGCCGCCGGGACGAAGTTGAAGGTCGTTTCGCGGCCGACCACAGCACCTTGCCGGTACCAGGTCACGTCCAGGGTGGCGGCCGATGAGCTCCCCACCGAGAAATCCATGGTCTGACTGAGTCGGATCGACTGCCCCTGTCCAAGCGGGGAAAAGGTGATGGTCAGGGGCGGATCGGTCTCCCCGCCGGGATCGGTGCTGCTGGAGCACCCCGCCTGCATCAGGGCCAGGCCCACGACGGCACACCATACCGTCAGCAAGAAGCTGAAGCCGGTCCGGACCTGTCGGGTGGGAATGGGTTTCTGGTCAGGATTCATGTTCCCTCAATTTACGAAACAATGGGGATAAGGACAACACCCGGGACAGGGTTGATTCGGTGGTCAGGGTCCTGATTTGTATTTCCGGTCCTCCGGCGCGATCCACCATTCGGCCAGATTGTTGACGGGTGACAGGAGATGGGGCCTTACGTCCCGCAGCCTCGACCGGATGCCCACCAGGTTTTCCGGGTAAAAGAGGTAGGCCGCCGGTGGATCGTCCGCCAACAGTTCCTGGATTTCCAACCAGATCGGGAGGGCCCGGGCACGGTCGCTGATCCCCAGTGCCACAGACAACAGGGAGTCCACTCCCACATGGGCGTAATGCCCGTAGTTGAACTCATCGATCGCCGTCGATCTGACGTACCCGGAAGGATCCCCGTGGAGATTGGCGTTGAGGCGTCCAAAGTAGGAATCGAACCGCCCGGCCCGCAACCGGTCAAGACCCGCCGCCAGTTCCATGGCCAGGATGGTGACGTCGATCCCGACATCCTTGAGGTTTTCCCTCAGGATCACTGACCCGTTCTCCCGGACGGGGTCCCCCTGTTTGGTCAGGATTTCGAACCGGAAAGGCACCCCCTCCCGGTCGAGAATCCCGTCACCATCGGTGTCGGCCCACCCGGCGGACGCCAGCAACCTGCGGGCCTCGTCCGAATCGAAGGGATCGGGTTCCAGGGACGGGTGATGGTTCCAGAGAGCGGGAGGCACGGGCCCCTTGGCCGGCGTCCCGTATCCCAGCAGAAGGGTGGATACCATCCGCCGGCGGTCGATGGCCAGCGACAGGGCAAGTCTCACCTCTGCTGCGGCAAACAGCGGGTTCCGAAAATTCCATTGAAGGTAATAGAACTGGCGCCCCCCGGTGGAGGCAATGCGGACCTGGCCGTTTTTTTCCAACCGACGGGCCGCATCCGGTGGCACATGGTCCACGAGATCCACCTCCCCCGTTTCCAGGGCCACGAGCCGCGCGCTCTCTTCTGGCAGGATCCGAAAAACAACCCGGTCCAACCAGGCGGGCGGGCCGGAATACATGGGATTCCGCACCAGGGACAGGGACCGGTTGTAGTTCCATTCCTCCAGCTGGAACTCCCCGGAGGAGAGGGGCCGGTGATTCAGGTCCCAGCTGCGTACCTCGGCCGGATCGAGATCCCGCGTCAGGTGGCCGGGCAAAATGTGATGCCAGGTGCGTTGAATAGGGTCGGGCTGTGGACGAACCAGATCATAGCGCACGGTCGCCGAGTCCAGGGCCACCGCGCTCACCACGTCCCGGAAAAAGCCCCGGCGTGGGCTGGCCACGGCAGGATTCTTGAAAAGATGGAAGGAACGAACCACATCATCCGCGGACAAAGGTTGTCCATCGGACCACCGCCACGGGTGCAAATGATAGGTCACCGACAGACCATCGGGCGCGATTTCCCAGCGTGAGGCAATCCGGGGATGGTAGGAGAGGTCATCCCCCATTTCCGCCAGACCGTCATGGATCTCCGCGTACACCATGCCGGCGTTGGCAGAGGTGTAGAGAAGCGGATTGAGGACACCCGGATCAGAAGAAAGGGCAATCACGGCCGTGCCACCGGGCACCGGCCCGGTTCCCTGAGCGGCGGCGCCCTGATCGGTTCCGGGAGGCTCGTCCGTACAACCGGCCACCCAAACGCAGACGACAAGCACCAGGGCCACTCCTACTTTCGCGAAGTGAGCCCTCTCCCGCTTTGCGAAAACTTTCACCTATGGTCTCCTCGACGGGGATCCCAGGGATGGCCGGAACGAAGAAAAATCATGAACCGGAAAGCCAAGGCGCAGCCCCCGCAGGAGCTGCGCCTAAACATACCGAGGCCGTCGAAGGGCGTCAATGACGCTACTTGACCAGGGTCATTTTCTGAACCGTCGTTTCACCGGCGTTCCGGGCCCGCATGAAATACATCCCGCTGGCCTGTGCCCGACCGCCATCATCCTTGCCGTCCCAGACCAAGTCATGCCAGCCCGAAGAAATGCCACCGGTGTGCAGACGCCGCACCATCCGGCCCATGACATCGTAGACGCCCAGCTCCAGATCCGAAGCCTGGGGAATGTAGAGCCGGACCGTGGTCGAAGGGTTGAACGGATTGGGATACACCGACTCGACCGTGAAGTTGGCCAAGGGCACATCCTCCGGATCATCCACGGCGTTGGTGAAGCCGGGGACCAGTACTCCATCCCGAAGGATGTTGCCCGCATAGGTGGGCCAGGGCACGTCGCGTTTGTCGTAGGCAAACGGCATGTCCCAGACGTGGATGAGGAAATCCCAACCGCCGAAGACGATGTCCACGTCCCAGTCCTGGTCGATGTCGGTGATCACCGCCGAAGGCATCAAGGGGCCGGTCAGCGTGATGGGAAATCCGTCCACCAGGGTCCCGTCAGCATGGTAGGCATACAGGTTGTAGGGCGCGCTTTCGTCCCCGCCGCCGATGCCGTGGATGATGTCCGGTGAATGATCGCCGTCGATGTCACCGATGACCGGGCTGCCTTCACTGCTGCCCGGCACGACCACCGGCCAGCCGGGTAGCACCTGCCCGGACGTGCCGCCGACATAGTCTGTATCCACCACCACGATCCGGCCGACCAGCCCGGACTGGATCGGCGTATAGACGATCTCCAGCATGCCGTCGCCGTCCAGGTCACCGAGGCCGGGGCTGCTCACCCAGCCTTCCACCGAGGTATAGGGCAGGAAGACCGGAAAACCCGGATAGTCGGTCCCGTCCTCCTGCACGGCATAGAGGTATTGGTTGCCGTCGGAGAACACGATTTCCATCTGCCCGTTGTTGTCCAGATCACCCAGGCAGGGGTTCACGCTGATGGGCCCGTTGGCGATATAGGGGAAACCGTCGATATCGACCCCGTTGAAATCGATGGCCATCAGGCGTTTGACGCCTGTACCATCGCTGATGGTGCCGAAAATGATGTCCTTGCTGCCGTTGCCGTCGAGGTCATACAGGGCCGGACCGGAACGGGACCATTCCCACTGGGCGCCGAGGCGCTGATAGAGCACACCGTTGGTTGCGGGGTTGTCGTCTCCGTCCCTGACCTCGGTGCCGTCGGCATTCCAGGCATAGATGACACCGTTGAGGGTGAGCACGACCACTTCCGGGTCGCCGTCACCATCGATGTCGCCCACCGCGGGCGGCGACCAGTTCCAGTTGGTTCCCTGCTGGGTGGTGGACGGAACCTGGGGCCAGCCGGGGACTTCCGTCCCCTCCTTGGTGAAAGCGTGGATCTGAATGGACGGGGCCCGTTCCGAGACGATCATCTCCGCACCCGCAACCCCATCCAGATCGGCCAGGGTTACCCCGGCCGGCTGGAGGTTGGTCCCGGACGGGAAATTGGTCATGACCCCCAGGGTCTGGGAATCACCGTCGCCGTCCATGAGCTCGAGTCCATCGTGATGGAAGACGTAAACCTGCGAACTGGCCAGAACGATTTCATGATCCCCGTCGCCGTCGATATCCCCCACGGCCAGGTGACTGCTGGTCTCATTGGCAAACGGGACCGGGAAATTGAGGAGCTCGGCGGGAGCCGTCGACTGGGTGACCACCGCAGAAAAATCGCTGGGGACACGCGCCGAATCGACCGCCGCGATCTTGTAGTAGTACCGTGTGAGCTGGTCGAGATTGTCATCCCGGTAATACGAAGTCCCGGCGATTACATCCTGGTTGACCTGGACGAACGGCCCGCCCATATCCAGGCTGCGAAACACGTTGTAGCCGTAACGATCCGCGCTGGCGGAGGGGTCCCAGGACAGGGCGATGACATCGGCCCCCAGCGAGGTGTCGGTAATGATGTTCTCCGGCGGAACCGGGCGCCAGGGCGAGAACTCATGCCGGATGGACCGGCCGTAATTGTCCACCAGGTCGAAGTGGCAGTCCCCGAAACCAACCACGTTGGAAAGCGAAAGGGACAGCGTCACGCTGCCCGGAGCCTCATCCATGAGCGCGATGTTGGACCAGGTGGTCACGGTGTCGACCAGGACCACATTGGGTTCGTCGGTCCTCAGATAACCCGTAACTCCGTCGGCCAAACCGGCTCCGTAGTTTTTCACCCGGGCGGTGATGCGGATCCTCTCCCCGTTCTCGAGGATACCGTCCCCGTCCCCGTAGGTCTGATCTTCCCAATCCATGGTGACCACTTCAAATTTCGGAGCCTGCACCACGACCGACCACTGCGAGACGTAGTGGTCCGGCCCGTCGGCAACATCCACCTGGAACGTGATTTCCTTGGCGTCGGAGATTCCCGGACTGAAATAGACAAGGTAGGGGCTGTTCGCCGTAGCAGTGCTCCCGGCGGACATGGCCCCGATGGTGGCGGTGTCAGTCAGAATGGTGACCGTGGTGTCACTGCACGCCAATACGGCGGTCAGGCTGCCGGTGCCGTCGCCGCCAGTCTCCAGGAGCTCGGCCGTCAATGCGACGACCTCGCCCGCTTCCACGGTGAAGTTGCCGTTGCCGATGCTTCCGGCCGTACCGTCGTCATTGACGACCATGGAACGGGCCGCAACAAAAGCCTGCTCCGAGGTGATCGGAATAGAAGCTTCATACTTGTGCAGGTTCTTACCCGTGACGATCAGGGTAGCGTCACCGGTGGTGGTGGGCAGGAAATCAAGACTCACCTTTCCGAGGGCGTCGGTCTGGCCGAAGACATGACTCTCGCCGTCCTTGGCGAGGCAGACCAGGGCTTCATCAACCGGGGAGCCGCCCACCGTCACGGTGAAATCCAGGGTCTGGGGACCCAGTTCCAAGCCGGTGGGGCCGGCCAGGCCGACGGGCCGGGGCGATCCGGTCCAGAGGGGCAGCGTGGGATCGCCCAACAGGGTGTAGTTGAGGAACGTCCAGCGGTCCACGTAGTTGGCATTGGTCAGGGCGATGTAGGGCAATCGGCTAAGAGCAATCAACCTGCCGACCCTCATCTCGTTGGTGCAGTAGAGCAGTCGGAAGAATTCCTGCTGGTAGTTGTTCGAGTTGTTGGGGAAGGCCGCGCGGGCCGAGCCCACCGAACAGATGGAACCCCCGTTGGGATTCTGGACAAAGCGCTCCAACAGGCAGGAGTTGTCGAAGGCCCCGGAGGCGCAGTTCAGGGCATAGATCATGAAAAGGTTGTCGCCGTTGGTGAGCTGGTCGGCGTCGGTGGTGAAGAAGTTGGCGTCGGCCACAGACATGTTGAAATAATACCCGTGGCCGATCTGGTTGAAGATGCCGTAGCGTCCCGTGTTGAGGGTGTCGATCAACGCCGCCCTGCTCAGTTGGGTATCCCAGGGAAAGAGGGTGTCCGTCTGGTACATCCTCGTGAATTCCATGTCCGTGCAGGGAATGATGTTGTCGTTCACCTGCTGGTCGGCGTACTGGGCGCCGTCCAGGATGATGTAATCGCCCGCGGGATAGTCGGAGGGAAACAGAACCTCGGCCGCGAAGAGGGCGCGATTGGCCCAGTCGGCGGTGACATCCGCTTCCTCGTAGGTCATGACCTTGCCGACGAACACCGCCGCGGCATCGGGATCACTGACGGCGGCCCTTCCGATGTAGACCTCTTCGGCAAAATCTACTAGATCCCCCGGATCGGGGTTGACCGCGGGTTGACCGAAGTTGGCGTCGCCGTCCGCGTTCCAGTTGCCGTCCAGACAGGCGAAATACAGATCCGCCGGGATGGAGGTGTAGCCGTTGGTCGGGTAGAAGGAGTTGTCGATGTATCGGGGGGGCAGGATGTCGGAATCGCCGCCCATCAGGACGTAGTCGATCCCCCACTTCTGGTAGGCGTCCAGGATATACATCCGCAGTGTTTCCTGAATGTCCGCACCGTTGCGGTAGTTGGCCGCGATGTATTCCCGGGTGGCCACCACACTGGGGAGGCCCTGGGCCGTCTTGAAGTCCGCCAGGATCTGGAATTCATCCTTCATGGCTTCGTTGGTGATGATCAGGAAGGTCACCCCGCTGCCTTTGAGGCTCGGGTTCACGGTCGGCACGAAGGCGGCGGACTTGGCCTCGACGACCTGGCCGTGCTCGCGGTTGTAACCGGATATCTCTCCGGGATTGGCCACCAACGAGGCCAGGATCTGCTCGTTCATTTCGGCTTCACCGGGCACCAGACGCTGGCGCACGGCCACCGACACGTTGGCCGAAGATCCCTCTTCCAACCTCACCGCAAAACGGTCGAGGAATTCCAGCTCAGTGCCCTGGTCCGTCCGGGTCTCCCGGACGGGATAGACGCTCACGGTAATGAGACGATAGCCACGCCAGACGTGACTGCCGGTATACTCTCCCCAGGCCACGGGAAAGGTCTCGCCGGTGCGGGACATACTGGTGGCGGTCACCATTTCACCGCCATCGGTGTACAGGGGTGACGCCAGAGCCACCGGGCCGCTAGGGAACTCCTTGTGGGTTTCCAGCGGTTCGATCCAGACATCTTCAACGCGGGTCCCCAGTGGAACCAGCAAAAGCAGGTCCCGGGCGGGAAGCTTGGCCAATCCCGGCTGGGCCAGGACGCGGGTATCGGGAAGCACCGGGAAGAGAGCACCCTCGGCATCGGCTTCCCAGGCGAGGTCCCCAGCCTGGAAGGCGCTTTCCAGGATCACCCTGCCGGAAGTGGCCGCCACAACGGGCGCCACGATCATGACATTGGCCACCAGAGCGGCCAGGATCATGACTTGCAGGACAAGGGGGAAAGGGCAAACAGTCGGACGCAGGTGGCGAACTCCGATATCAGACATGGGGGGCCTCCAGATCGGTCGGCAAACGCGGCGAGGGCGAATCCCGTCGCAGCCGGCGCAATTAAGAAACGGTGGCGAGGATCTGAACAGCTCTGAATTTTCGGAACTTTCGGAACCTCAGGGTCAATGTCAAAGTTGTCATATCGTCCCGGCGGCAGAGAAGCTGGACCGACCGGAAATGTTGTGCGATAGCCTGGCTGTCGGAGAGACCTCCCAAAAACTAACTTTGTGACCCTGGCATGGAACCAAAACATGAAACGCACGACCCAACCAAGTTCGGAACGACAGGTTCTGAACAGGTTGCGACCGGATTCCAAGAATTACAATACCACAAAGCCCCCGTTGGGTCAATGGCACAAATGGCCTCTTCATTTCCCACAAAATGACTTGATCCATCCAATTTGTGCCGATCTGGACAAGCCCCAGTCCGGCCAGAATTTGATCAACTGGTAGACAAGTGCTTGCTAAGGAAAGAGATCGATGGACGATTGACCGGGCACGGCAACCAGAACCGTTCCATTCGCAAGGGGCTCCGTTCCTTTCTGGGCAGCCGCCAGAGCCACGGCCTCGGCCGGAACCGGCACCACCTTCCGGGACCTTGTGGCGTTGCGGACCACCACGACCCCTCCCCGGACAACCCAACTGGTCCCCCCCCGTGACAACTGGGCAATTTCGTGATCCGTCACAAACAGAGGAGCAGGTTTGAAGTTCCCGACGATTTCCTCGAGATATCGATCGAGGGCCGACTGCCCCGAGGCGACGACCCGCCGATCGGCATGGGCGAAATTCACCCGGTGGCTTTCCACGATCGCGGGTTCCCCCGCAGCCCAGGCCCGCCTGGTGGCCGCGACACAATCGGCGACCACGGCTGCCGGGTCAACCGCCTGCACGGGTTCCAGCCGGCAATTCCGTTCCAGATAGGTCCGGCCCGGATGCCGCAGGCGGTCCCAGTGGCGCACCACATATTTGACGAGGCGCCCCACCTTGCCCGTCCCCCACGACGGATTGATCTGTTCCCTTTTTCCCTGAATCACGGTCAGTTTCCGCCCGGCCCACATGTCTTCGATCCCAGCGTCCCAATGATAGTCCGGGGCCATCACCGACCCCACGGTACGGCCGAAGAGATTTTGAAAAACGGCCAAAGAATGGTCCAGTTCCCGCTGCAGATCCTGCGGCGAGCGCCAGGCCCCCAGCTCCTTGGCGCGCTCGCTGCCGGGAAATAGCATGATGCCACGGCCGGTGACTTGGCGCGCCAGGTCGTCGGACAACGCGTCGCGTTTTCTTAGATCGGGATCGTAGTGCCAGGCGGCATGGAATTCCGGATACCACACACCGCTGCGGATTCCTTCACCGACAGCTGCCCAGAGATCCGGTCGGGCATAGGCGGGCGGCAGGTCAGGCAGGTCGAAACGGGCCCAGTTTCCCTCGGAATAGTCCAGGGATGACACCACATAATTCGGCTGCACCACGGCGGGATGCCCGTCCCGGCCGCGATGGCGGGCCAGCACCTCGAACAGCCCCTTCACCATGGCCCCGTCTTCAAGCGTCGACAGCCAGTACACTTCGGGGAAGCGGCCCGTGTCCAACCGGGTTCGGTCCAGGCCGTCCCAGGCCTCGGGGCCGGGCACGAAACCGGGAAGTCCCCAGTCATCGCTTTCGATGGCCACCGCCCGCAAAGGCTCCCAGTCCACCGCGCTTCGGGGCCCACCGAAGAGGAAGGCCGCGGCCAGCAGGCCGCCGCCAACCAGGACGATCAGCAAGGGAACGGTTTGTATGCGCATCAGGTGGAAGATCCTTCCGCTGGGACCAGGGACCGGGCCCACCAGTATCTGCCGGGATCCAGGCCGTCACGGGCAATGTTGGCCATCAAACGTCCGGGTTCACCGTCGGGATGCCCCCCCTGCCCCAGAAAATCCAGCACGGCAGCGGGGTCCAGGCGATACCGGTTGCGGGCCGTGCCCCATTCCCAGGGGATATCGAATCCGGACGCGGCGCACAGGGCCTGGAATTTTTTCAATGCCAGCAACGGTCCCCGCGAACCAGGCGCCAAGTGCAACAGGAATCCCTGCAGATCCCGGTAGTGGGCTGCGGCCGCCGGCTGGCCGACCGGTTCATCCTCGAATATGAACAGGGAGCCCCCCGGTTTCAACAACTCATGCCAACGGATCAGGAAATCGAGGCTGCGGCACCGGGGCAGCAGGTGCCGCAGAAGATTGGCCGCCACCAGCAGGTCCAGCGACCGCGGTGCCACCGGGGGAGACAGGGCGTCACCCACCAAGTCGGCCACGGTTCCCCGGTCCGGTGGCACGTGATCCAACCCCCACCAGGTCACACCCAGGCCGGCCACCACTGCACGAAAATAGCCGTCGCCACAGCCCAGTTCGAGGACCCGGCCGGCCGAAGGTTCCAGGCAAAGAAGGGAATCAGTGAATATCGTCGGTAGGGGAGTGAATGACATCCGGATCTTCCTCCACCACCGTCTCGCTGCCGGAAGTGCCCTCCAGCAGGATACCCTTGGCGCGGGCCACCTTCTGCCTTTCGGCCTGAAGGTCGATGATATCGGCCACATCCTGGCCGACCTGGCTGGCGAGCTTGTCGAGGCGGTCGTCGAACCCCAGGGCGTAGAACAGTTCGGTGAAAAGATCCAGACCGTGCTTGCGGTTCTGCAGATGACGCAGGGCCCCCAGTTGGCCGGCCCACATCCAGACCCCCATGGCCGGCAGACCCAGCCAGGCCAGACCCAGGAAATCACTCAGGGCGAAAAGGGTGGTCCCGATGGTCACCAGCATGAGGCAGAACACCGCACCGGCGGGCGAAAAACCCAGGCGCAGCAGGCGATGGTGCAGATGGAAATCGTCGGCCAGGAAAATGGACGACCGGCGGCGATAGCGCCGGACGATGGTGGTCCCGGTGTCCCAGATGGGCACGATCATGGGCGCGATCATCACCGGCAGGCTGATAGGCGTCTTCTGGCTCAGGTTCAGCAACAGGCTGGCCAGGACCAGCCCCATCCACATGCTGCCCGAATCCCCCAGGAAAATTTTGCGCTTGCTGATGTTCCAGTAGAAGAAAGCCACCGTCGCGCCGCACAAGGTCGCGGCGAACAGGGTGGAGAACATGTCCCCCACGGCCAGGGAAATGACCATCAGGGCGATGGCCGCCACGATGCTGATGCCGCTGGCGAGGCCGTCGAGCCCATCGATCAGGTTCATGGAATTGATGAACCCCAGGTACCAGAAGAGGGTGAAGGGCCAGGCCCAGCCGCCCAGTTCGATGGTGCCCAAGAGCGGCAAGGTCACCACGTCAAGGCGCTGCCCGAAAAGCATCAGCCCCACGATGACGATGAGTTGCCCATAGAGCTTTTTCTCGGCGTGGATACCAAACCGGTCATCCCCGACCCCCAGGGCCAGGATGGCCACACCGGCCCCGATCAGGATGCCCAGCCAGGACCAGGGGAGCGATGTTCGCAGGATGACGTTTTCGAGAAAGAACAGGGCACAGAAGAAGGAAATGAAGATCGCCATGCCGCCGGTCCGGGGCACGGGCTCGCGGTGGGGACGCCGGTATCCGGGGTGATCGACGATTTCCGTCAGAAAACCCAGATTCCTGAAATGGGGTTGGACCAGCCACGACATCAGAAATGCCGCCGTGAATCCAAGTGTAGCAACAATCCCCAGGTCCACGATTCCTCCTTGAAGACGCCCTGTATCCAAATACTTACAATTTGTAGAGTAGAGGCAAATTACAGCATCAGGTCTTGGGGGGCAATGCTTTTTTGCCCGGTGGTGAATCGAGCAGGCGGCGGTAAACGGCGCAGGTGAGGTCCGCCGTCGTTTCCCAGGTCCATTCGCGGGCCCGCGGTGGGCCCTCCTCTGCAAGACGCGTTCTCAGGTCGCTGTCGAAGGCCAGTTGGACCAGGCCAGCGGCAATTTCCCGGGTGTTTTCGGGATCCACCAGGAGAGCTGCATCGCCGCCGACTTCCGCCGTGGCTCCGCTAACGGACGTCAGGACAGGCAAGGACGAGGCCATCGCTTCGAGGACCGGAAATCCGAATCCTTCATGCAGGGAAGGGAAAACCAGGGCCACCGCGCCCCTATACAGATCCCAAAGTCTTTCCGGCCCACAATAGTCCAGCACCTCCAGGCGGCCCTGTTTCTGCAGACCGGCCATCCTTGGCCGGAGCCGAGATTCCTTCCATCCCCGCCCCCCCGCCAGAATCAGTTTCGGGACCGATTCAGGGGCCGCCTGACGGACCGGCTCCGAAGCCAGAAAGGCCTCGTAGGCGTCCAGAAGCCGGGGCAGGTTCTTGCGAGGTTCCAGGGTGCCCACGAACAGGAAGTATCGCTGACCGGACTGGTCGCGCGGCGGTTCGTCACCCTCCATTCGCCGGACCGCCCACAGGGGCGTTCCGAAAGGTGTTACCTGGGTCTTTTCCCGGGCACGCGGGTAAAACACCTGGATGTCCCGGGCGGTCGCCCGGCTATTGGCGCAGAGAGCGTCTGCCCGATCCAGACTTCGCGGTACCAGCCAGCGGTAGTAGAGTAGGCGGGATTTTTCAATGGTGTCGGGATAACGCCGCCAGGCAAGATCGTGCACGGTGGCCACCACCGGGCAGGGGCAGCGCAGGGGAACGAGAAATTGCTGGCAGTGAAGGAGGTCCCCGCCCAGTCGCCTCACCAGGTCAGGTAGTTTCATCTGGGTGAACAGGGCCTTGCCCAGAACCCCCCGCCCAGCTTTGGGGCACTCGTGAATCTTCCAGCCGCAGCGGGCGTCCAGGTCGCCGAACAGGGAAGGTTCGGCTGCCAGAACAGTAAAATCGAACCCCCGGTCCCGGCCCGCCAGCGAAGCGCAGAGATCCAGGATGCTCCGCCCCGTCCCCGCGGGATTGGACCGGACCTGGAGGGCCTCGATGATCACATGGGGACGAGTGGTCATGTTTCGGTACCACCGGAATCGACTTCGGCCAGGGCAGCCAGCAGCAATCCCAAACCCACCCAGATGTGGGGCAGGTTGTACTGGGAAAAGGTCAGCAGCTGGAGCCAGACTCCGGCCACCGACAGGACGGAGGCGAGCAAGCAAAGGGCGATCCGGGCTTCACCGGGTTCCACCTGGGTGGCTCGCCGCCACCGGAGCCAGCGTCCCATCACGGCGCGTCCCAGACCCACACCCCATCCCACCAGCACGACAAATCCGACCAGCCCCGTTTCGCACAGGATCAGCAGGGGAAAATTGTTGACCACAGGCCAGGTGAATTGGCTCTGGAGCCCCAGGGGATCCACCAGCAGAGGGAAATGCCAACCGAACTGCCCCCAGCCGATGCCGACCACGGGGCTGAGCAGCCAGGCCCGCCAGCCCGCCTGCATGCTGTACAGGCGGGTCAGGTTCGACCAGTCCTGGCCGCTGAAGGTCTGGACCAGTCGGCGGAATGGGTAGAGCAAACCGTCCCATCCGGTAAGTACCCCCACCAATGGAACCACCACCGCCAGAGCCGCAGCAGCCAGGACAATCCTGCGAACCATCCTCATCTCGATGCCCAGAATCCCACGGGTCCCCGCCGGTCCCAGGACGAGTACCAGCGCCCCCAGAAGCAACCCCTGGCCCAGCAGACCCAGCCAGGCGCCCCGTGACCAGGTGGCCAAAAGCAGTAGCAGAAAGGCGGCGGCAATCCACCCGCGGCGGCGCGACGTCCAGACGGGAATCAGGGTCAGCGGAAGCAGAAAGAGCAGGAAATTTCCGAGGTACAGGGGTTCGCAAACCGTCCCCCGCAGGCGCGGGACCTGTCGGAAGGAGTCGGCCAGGTACAATTCCCCGGATCCGGACATGATGGAAGGGTTCGAAGTGAAGACCCCATCCAGCCAGGTGAAGGCGGCCGTGGGATGGTAGTAGGCCACTGCCTGAACCAGGCCGTAAGCCACCTGTATCAGTCCCCCGACCAGAAGCAATTTCAGGGTCCAGGACCATCGCTGGGGCCCTTTGGTCCACAGAACCACCCAGATCGTAAAACAAATCATGACGACAAGTTGAACAACCTGTTTAAGGTATCGCCCCAGGGTTGTGGCCAGGGTTTCGCCCACCGGGGCCAGCCAGAGCCCTCCCACGGAAACCAGGATAGCCAGGGCGATGGCGGCCGTTCCCACCAACTGCCAGGTTCTCAGCCCCGCTGGCCAGCCACTTCCGAAACTCCATTGCCGCCGTTGCGCTCTGTCGAGCCCCGCGCAAACCAGGGCCGCCGCAAGGAAAAACCAGGAAGGCTGAAGTCCCCCACCCCAGTCTCGGCCCGTGGCCAATCTCAGCAATCCCACGCCCACCCAGGGCAAAGTCACCAAGGCCAGGCCGTAGAAAATGGTCGCGCAGCGCAGCAACATCAGGGGCCGGACCTTTCACCCGTTTTCATCCGCACTCGCCGGAGCAGAACGATCACCAGCAGGGTCATGCCCGCCAGCAGGAGCAACCCCGACTTGAAATCATCGTTGGCGACAGCGGAATCCGTCGCCTGGCGCCGGTACCGGATCATGGCACCTCTGATTTCAAGTTCGCCCGCCGAAATTTCCAGTTCCAATCGACCGTCCGTCAGAACGATGGACTCGGACACAGGGTAGATACCATCGATCAGGACCAGGCGGCCACTGGTCCCCAAACCAGCCAACCCCGTAAGTGTCGGCACCCCCAGATCCTGTCGGGCGAACCGTTCCGGCTCAAGAGTATCGGGCAGGCTCAAGCGGCCCTCCGGCCATTCCAGCGTTTGGCGATGGGAGGATGGGTCCCGGCCGCGCACAAATACCTCCATGGAGTCCCAGGCGGCTTCTATCACCAGGTACCCCGGCTGATCCAGAATCTGGGCAGGTGATCCATCAGCCAGCGCCGGATTCCCTACCAAGCCGTCCATCATAAAAATCGCGCAGGCCAGAAGGCTTATCCCTCGCAGGAATCTCCTCCCGGCCTGGGAGCAATGTGCCGGTGATCTCACATCGGGCCCTCGCCGGTCAATTCCGACCCCACCCGTTTCCACAAAGACCCGCCCATACCTCCCGCCAAAAAACTGCCCGGCCGATTGTCGTCGCCGTTCACCAGATGGATTCGGACCGGCAGCTCGCCGCAGACCCGTCGGGCCAGGTCCGCGCATCGATCCAGGTCCACGTCGGCTGGGGCCTCATCCGGGATCGGAGCATCCCCCACCCCGGGACGCAGGGCCCGTGACCAGGCCTCGGGAAAAACCAGGATGGCCAGGCGGCCGGGATGCAGAATGTCCACCAAGCGCCCCAGGAAATAGCTCGTGTCCAGCTGGCTGACCTGGGAAGACAACAGGCACCAGACCAGCCCACCTTGCGCGATCCCCGAGTGGGGCAAGAAGCTCCTGACCGCGGCCCAGGATTCCAGATGGACCAGATCCGCCGCTACCAGGCAGCCCAGATGACGCCAGCGGACCTCGACGGGGGCAGGCAGGCCGTCGGAGTCGGCGGCCATTTCCCAGACTGTGCGGCCGATCTGATGATGAACATTCCGGAGACGGGAATTTTCATCCGGAGCCCCCAGATAGGAACGGGCCGACCAGAGGAGTCGGGAATCTTCCGCCAATTCCGCCGGGCCGTCATGGGCCATGGCCAATCCGGCTGCCGCAAAGGCGGAAACCGGCGCGTTGCCTGGCGTCGCCACCGCAAATTCCTGCACTGTGACGGGAGGGCGGCCGGTGGCCGGATCGGCATCCTGAAGGAACAGGTGGGCGATCGAGGAAATATGGTGGGGCCGTCGCGTGACGGCCCCGGGTTCGGGCTGTGTCATATTCCACTTGCTTTCGCCGGGGCGGCCGGTCGATCAGGCGACGACCACCAGGCTGTTGGCTCCGCCGAACTCGTTGGCGACGGTCTGGTTGTTATGGGGATCCGGCAGCCACGCGCCGTCGACGATGAAACGGTACTGGTGCTCCCCACGGCTCAGATCGAGATGACATTCCCACAGTCCGTCTTCCCGCTGGTTCAGGGGCAGTCCCTTGGTCGACCAGTCGCAGAACGTCCCGGTGACACGAACCGTCCGTGCCTGCGGGAAGTCGGCTTCGAATCTCACCCCGGTCTGCGATACGGCGGGGCCGTGCAACAGGGACGACCAGTGGTCCAGGGCCACGACTTCCAGTTCGACCTCCTGGTCGAGGATTTCCCGCGCCAGGTGGTGAAAATCAAAGGCGCCCCGGCTTTCCGGATCCAGCGCCGCGACCGGCATCCCGGCGGCGGCGGCCTCCTTCACCCGCACCGTGTGGTGCACGACGGTCTCGAGGAGTTCCTCTCTGTACAGATCCTCCAATTCCTCCATGAGACCGCGGACAAAAAGGGGCCGGGTGTCGAAATTCGACATCAGCACGTGCGTCACCACGTCGTGCCCCTTCGTTTCCCGTAGAATGGCCAGGGTTTCCCGCAACTTGCCCACCGCCTGCAGGCTGTAGCTGCTGGGGTCCACCGGGATGATGACCTCGCCGCAGGCCAGCAGGGCGTTGAAGGTCAGCAGGCTCACGGCGGGCGGACAGTCAATCAGAACGTAGTCGTAGGGCAGTGAACTGCGTCGCAGGTTGTGGCGCAGGCGCAATTCCTTTTCCGGTTCCCGGGCCAGGGTCATTTCCACGGCACTCAGTTCGATACCGGCGGGGACCACGTGCAGGTCGCCGCTTACTTCCAGGCAGGCATCTTCGACGAGAATGTCACTGGTCAGGTAGAGATCGCGGGTGCCGAGGGTGAAATCCTGTTCCTGGATTCCGCAGGCAAGGGTGGCGTGACCCTGGGGATCGTTGTCGATGAGAAGGACTTTTTTTTCGAGCTGGGCCAGTGCTGAGGCAAGGTTGGTGGCGGTGGTGGTCTTACCGCATCCGCCTTTCTGGTTGGCCAAGGCAACGACTCTCATATCGAATCCTTTCGATTATGAATCGTAGAGCGCAACCTCCCGGAATGCCGGTCCGGGTTTGTGCCGGATGACTCCGGGTCCTCCCGGAGCTCCCTGTGTTTTCCTACCAGCGAACACGAACGGGTCCTCCGGTCCGCAGTCCGCTCCTGTCACCATACCCGCCTCACAAGGCCTGTCAACAGGTTTAAAGGGAATCCAGGTGGGGTTCAGGCGGAAACCGGCCCTCCCAGCCACAGAAAGACCCCGACCCCCACGACCACACCCCCGGCCACTTCCCCCCAGGTGTGTCCCATGAGTTCGCGCAGTCGTTCACCAGGGACTTTTTTACCGGCCAGCGCGCTGTCCATGAGGTCGTTGAGCACTTCGGCCTGTTTGCCGATCTCCTGCCGCAATCCGGTCGCTTCGAAAATGACGAACAGGCTGAAGATCAACACCAGACTGAAAATGGAGGAATCAAACCCCTCGGCGCGTCCGATGGCCAGCGTCAGGGTGGTCACCGTCGAGGTGTGGGAACTGGGCATGCCGCCGTTGTCAAACAGCAGGGACGGCCGGAAGCGCCTCTGGGACACCAGTTCGATGACCACCTTGGCCGCCTGGGCGACGAGGCCGCTGATCAGGGCCAGGATTCCGGGATGGATCATCGGCGGCGGACCTTTCCTTGTCCGGGTGGGTACCAAGGCTGGAAATCGCGGCCAAACCGGCCGGTAGGGGCTCCACTTTAGCAGAAATCGCAACCCGTTCAACGTGCAACTTGTCAATTCCGGTCTCTTCTACCATTTTATTTGGTTCTTGGGGTGATCCGGAAAACGTCCGGCTCCCGTGAGGTCTGTTTGCCATGTCTGTCCACCATTCGGAGGAAGTCGACAATGTTCAAGTTTTTGCGTTCCCAGGCCAAGATCTTCTATTGGGTGATCGCGGCCACCTTCATCCTGTTTCTATTCCTCGGCGGCATGACCGGCAGAGGCTGCCAGGCTCCCGGCAGCAAACAATTCGAAGCGGGTGTGATCGGGACCGTCAACGGAGACAAGATCTCCGTCCAGCAGTACGACTATGCCATCCGCCAGCAGCGTGCCCAGGCGCGGCAGCAGGCCCAGAACCGGGACCTGAACGCCAACCAGGAAGCGGCCATCGTGCAGCAGGCCTGGGACTCACTCGTCCAGGCCACCATTTTCCAGCAGGCCATCGATGAAATGGGGATCACCGTTTCCGATGAAGAGGTGCTGGCAGTTTTCGAAAATTCCCCGCCCCCGGTGCTGCTCGCCCAGTATCGTGACGAAGCCGGGAACGTGGACATCGAGCGCTACTACGCCGACCTGCAGAACCCGGCCGTCGACTGGTCACAGCAGGAGGCCTACATCCGCGCCGTTTTGCCCATGCAGAAACTGACGGAAACCATTTCCGCCGGCGCGGTGGTCACCGACGAGGAAATCCGCGAGGAGTTCATCCGCCAGAGCGGCCGGGCCATGGCCGAATACCTCGGGGTTCCGTTTGCCGACCTCGAGGCCGACTACGAGCCCACCGGGGAAGAGATCAGCGCCTGGTACCTGTCCCACACCGAGGACTTCCAGGGACCGGCCAAAGGCAACTGCCAGCTGATCAAGTTCGCTAAGGAACCAAGCGACCAGGATTTCGAGGAAATCCGTGAATTCCTCCTGGAGATCCGCGAAGAAATCGTGTCCGGGCAAAAGGAATTCGGCGCCGCGGCCCTCGAATACAGCGACGACCAGTCCAGTGCGGTCCAGAGCGGAGACCTGGGAGTCTTCGACCGCAACCGCATGGTCGCCGAATTTACCGAGGCCGCTTTCAACCTGCCCGTCGGCGAGGTCAGCCAGCCGGTCAGGACCAAGTTCGGCTTCCACCTGATCGAGGTCCTGAGCCAGTCCATCGACGAGGACACCGGCGAGGTCTACGAGATCAACGCCCGACACATCCTGCTGAGGGTCACCCCCGGTCCGGACACCCTGGACCTGCTGCGCGACGCGGCGGATGACTTCCGCAGCCGGGTCGACGGCTCCTCCTTCGTGACCACCGCCGAAGCCGAAGCCATGGACCTGGTCACCCCTCAGGTGTTCAACCAGGGCCGCGACATCCCCGGTTTGGCCCTGTCGTTGGCCGGATCCAACTGGGTTTTCGCCGCCGAGCCCGGCCAGGTGAGTCACCTGTTCGAAAACCGGGACAACATCTATGTTATCCTGGCCGGAGAGGTCCCCCCCGCCGGTGTCGCCCCCCTCGAGGAAGTGACCAGCCGGGTCAGTCTGG
>RCNG010000373.1_pt1 | contig 31367 bp, 28 predicted proteins | sample 2041371 | NCBI WGS metagenome assembly RCNG01 (sample SAMN09708227, study PRJNA481090) | Marine sediment metagenome, whole genome shotgun sequencing project. | biome: marine sediment; feature: ocean; material: sediment; isolation source: Sewage treatment plant 1 marine sediment (STP1) ... | reverse complement strand
GTCATGGCAACCGTCATATCAACTTCCGCTGCCGTATCGCCGATTACGCGAATGGCCTCAATGGTCGTTAACAACTTAACGCTATTCTGGCGGAAGAAATAAAATCTGAGTTTGGCTTCGATAGCATCCCGGTCGCGGCCGCGAGCATCTGCATAGGCGGGTGAAATCATGTTGATTAGCGCGCGACGCTCTTTGGCTTCAGCTGCAGCCTGGCCCGCGCTCACCCATTGCCGGAGTTCCTCTTCCGGGGCAGACGCAGGTCCGCCACAGGCGCCGACGAAGAGCGAAAGCACAACAAAGGTGCTTGCCAGCCGCAAACTCATGCCGACGCGATTCTGAGTAGCCATCCGTATCATCTGCTAAAGTCTACTGGCAAGTGCGGCCTCAAAGAATCGATTCGACCGGAATTGTGACCGAGTTCGCACTTTACAGAGCAACATGAGGCGCCGAACAGCGCAAACCGAATCATCGACACACTCGGAATCCGAACGATGGCCGTAAAATTACTCAGCGACAGTCTGGACCCGACGATCACAGACGAAGACCAGTCACGGATCGAAGCGATATTGTCTTTTTGGTTCAAAGAGCAAGAACTTTCGGCCCCGCAGATCGATCGCAGAATGGAAATCTGGTTCGGCGAAGACCCGGTTCTGGATCTTGAGATCGAAAAGGAATTCGCGAATGAGGTCGAGGCTGCCAGCGATGGAAAACTGAATCATTGGGCGGTCGATCCACACGGTCGCCTAGCCCTGATCATCCTGATTGATCAATTTCGACGCAATATCTACCGAAATTCGGCCGCAGCATTCTCCAAAGACAAGTTGGCGTTAAGACTGTGCGTTGAAGGCGCTATGGAGAAAAAGGACAAAGACCTGACACCGATTCAGCGCGTGTTTTTCTACATGCCGCTACAACATTCGGAGTCGCCAAAGGTGCAGGCGAAGTCGGTTGAGCTCTACGACCGTCTCGCTGAGACGGTATCGGCCACCGAGCGAGAGACCTTTCTCACGTGCGCGCAATTTGCCGAGCTGCATAAAGACATCGTGGATCAATTCGGCAGATTCCCGCACCGCAACAAGCTCCTGAACCGGGAAAACACCGCCGAAGAAGCCGAATACCTCACTGGCGACAATCCCGATTTCGGACAAGGCTAGATAGCGGCTCGCGATAGTCGGCTGTAACGCCAGGTCAGCAGTAACGCCGCAACGCCAAGTCCAACGATAAAGCCTCCCCAGACGTAATTGGGTGGGGCCTGATAGGTGATAGCCGCGAGATAGGCGAGCGGAAACGCCAGCACCCAGAATGCGAAAATATTGATAATCATAGGCACGGCCGTGTCTTTGTAGCCACGCAATGCACCCGCTGCGCCAATTTGAACGCCGTCCGCAATCTGGAAAATTCCTGCCACCAAAAGCAGACTGATCGCAATGCCGGTGACAGCGACGTCGCTCGTATAGAGACCAACGACGAAATTGCGAAACACCAACAGGACTATTGCAGAAATTGTCATGAATCCCGCGCAAAAAGCGATCCCGAGGAGACCGTTGACTCGCGCTTCGCGCGATCGCCCGGCGCCAAGCATTTGACCAACCTGAATCGTTGTCGCCGCACTGAGGGCCAGAGGAATCATGAACGTGGTGGACGAGAAACTAATCGCGATTTGGTGCGCCGCGGTAATTTCCGTTCCTCGCGTTCCCATCAAAATCGAAACCGCTGAAAAAAGTCCCGCCTCAGCCGTGATTGTGACCGCGATCGGAATGCCCAGCTGGAGAATTTCCTTGAAGGCCGACAGTCGTAGGGGCGCCAATCGGACAAACAGCTGAAAGCGTTTGTAGAAGGGACTCAAGACCATGTAAGACCCGAGGACGATCATCACCAACCACATGGTAATCGCGCTCGCATAACCACAGCCCACCACACCGAGGGCTGGCGCGCCGAAATGCCCGAACATCAGAACATAATTCAGGAAGACGTTAACCGTGAGCGCGAAGACCGATGTGAACATAATGGGTCTCGTATGCCCGAGACCTTCTGTCGTGAATCGCAACGCAAGAAAGGCAAAAATACCGGGCGCACCCCAGGTGATAGCGCCAACGTATCCCACCGTTAATGAGCGAAACTCCGAGTCGATTCCAAAAATCTCGAGCAACGGTGCTGTCGCGAATTGACCGGCAAAAATCAGTGGCACACCCAGAACCGCTGCCAGGTAAAGTCCCTGGCGCGTATAGCGACCGATCAGATCATAGCGTTGGGCGCCAAAATGCCGCGACACAATTGGCGAAATGGCCATGAGAATTCCGAGGCAAAGGGAAAACCCGAGAAACCAGAAGCTGCCACCCACAGCGACGGCCGCGAGCTCTTTAGCACCGATACTGCCGGCCATCATGGCATCGGCGACCTGCATGCCAGCCACCGCGAGGTTATTCACCATCAGCGGGCCTGCGAGGCGAAGCAGTGCTTTCCCTTGCACTTTATATTCGGCTGCTGTGAAATCGCTCATGTGCGCATCTTAGCCTACGGTTAAGTCCTTGAATGGTGTAAAGTTGCGACGCGTAATAGTAACCAGTACGGAGGCAGGTATGCTGCATGATGGTCGGGCGATTCGCGTCGCTGTAGTAGGGGGATCACGAATCCCATTTTGCCGCTCGCATTCTGCATATAGAGATTGCACCAACCAGGACCTGATGGTCGCGGCGTTGGGCGGCGTGGTCAATCAATTCGATTTAAAAGGCCAGACCTTGGGCGAAGTCGTTCTCGGCGCAGTCATTAAGCACTCAAAAGACTGGAATCTTGCGCGAGAGTCCACCATCGAATCCGGGCTTTCCTATCGAACACCGGCCGTTGATTTGCAGCGAGCCTGCGGCACGAGCCTCGAAGCTGCGGTCATGGTCGCGAACAAAATTGCGCTCGGCCAGATCGAGGCTGGGATCGCCGGCGGCACCGACACCGTCAGTGACGCGCCCGTTGTTTACCCGGACGAATACCGCAGATTGTTGATGGAGGTTCACCGGGCGCGTTCACCGCTGGACCGCATTAAGCCGTTCTTTGGATTACGGCCGCGACATTTCAAACCTGTTTTTCCCGGTGTGAAAGAGCCGAGGACGGGACTGTCCATGGGCGAGAGCACCGAAATCACGGCCAAGCAATGGGACGTTCAGCGCGAACATCAGGACCAGCTCGCCCTTTCCAGTCACATCAAGGCCGCTGCTGCATACGATGCCGGCTGGTATGAAGACCTGGTTGTCCCGTTCATGGACGTCGAGGAAGACAACAACATTCGGCGTGATACCACGTTCGAAAAACTGTCTGCGCTGAAGCCGGTTTTCGATAAAAGCGGGGAAGGCACGATGACGGCAGGTAACAGCACAGCCCTGACCGATGGTGCGGCCGCGGTGCTCCTGGCATCTGAGGACTGGGCACGCCAGAAGAACCTGCCCGTGCTTGCTTACCTGACGTTCACCAAAGCCAGCGCTGTTAACTTCGTTGACGACGAGGGCTTGTTGATGGCCCCGGCGTACGCGGTGTCCGATATGTTGAAGCAGGCCAACCTCAGTCTTCAGGACTTCGACTTCTACGAAATACATGAAGCATTTGCCGCGCAAACCGTCGCGACGCTAAAGGCCTGGCAGTCGGAAGAGTTTTGTCGTACGAAACTTGGCCGCAACGCGCCGATGGGTCCGATCGATCTGTCACGCCTCAACGTTAAGGGTGGCAGTATCGCAATTGGGCATCCTTTTGCAGCGACGGGCGCACGCATCATCGCAACGCTCGCGAAATTGCTGAGTGAAAACGGCTCCGGCCGGGGTCTTATTTCCATCTGCACCGCTGGCGGCATGGGCGTTTCCGCAATAATGGAAGCGGCTTAAGTCTGAGACCATAAGCTGAACTGATCCGGGGGGATCTATGGCGGAATTTAGCGCTCTTCTTGCCACGATTAACGGCATTCTTTGGCACGAGTATGTGCTTTACGCGATCGTCGGAACCGGCGTCCTGTTCACTGTCTGGAGTGGCTTTGGCCAGTACCGGGCGCTGACCCACGGTCCGGCCGTCATCCGCGGTGTTTACGACGATCCGAATGACCCGGGCGCTATCAATCACTTCCAGGCCCTGTCCGCCGCTTTGTCCGCGACCGTCGGTCTCGGCAACATTGGTGGTGTTGCGCTTGCGATAGCACTGGGTGGTCCCGGCGCCGTTTTCTGGATGTGGGTCATCGGTTTTCTTGGAATGTCGATCAAGCTCACCGAAGTCACGCTGTCAATGCTGTATCGCAATACCGACGATCCCGAAAATCCACACGGCGGACCCATGTGGGTGGTTCACAAAGTGCTCGAGAAGAAGGGCATGCCTAAGCTGGGTCGAACGGTTGGCGTGATTTTTTGTGTCACATTGCTCGTCTCAACCGCAACAGGCGGCAACATGTTCCAGGCCTGGAACGTGGGCGAGCTGACACAAGAATATTTCGGCGTTCCCAGCTGGATAAGCGGCATCGTTCTTGCCCTGATGGTCGGCACCGTCATCATCGGCGGCATCAAGCGCATCGGTCTGGTTGCCGGAACACTGGTACCGTTCATGGTCGTTCTTTATCTGGGCGCCGGGTTGTATGTGCTCGCGCTCAACATCGGGGATTTGCCCGATATCTTCGCGCTGATTTTCAGATCGGCTTTCGCGCCGACGGAAGCATCAGGTGCATTCATTGGTGGCACTGCGGCTTCTGCATTTCTCTTCGGTCTGAAACGTGCTGCATTCTCCAATGAGGCCGGGCAAGGGTCGTCACCCATTGCTCACTCGGCAGCCAAGACGGATGAACCCGTACGCGAAGGCATCGTTGCCGGACTCGAGCCGTTCATCGACACGATTGTGGTTTGCACCTTCACAGCACTAATTATTCTTTCAACGGGAATTTGGAATCGCCCCCCGGACGTTGCGCTGGATACACTTCCGACTGCCGTCGAAACGGACGCCGGCTGGCGATTTTCCCAGTCGCTGGCGCCAGGACAAGACTGGGTCGATGATGACCGGGTCATGTTAATCGTTCGTGCCCATGCCAATGAAACGACCGGTAACGCCCTGCACCGTGTCGAGGGAATCGTCGCAGCGACGAACGACGGCTATGTCGTCAACTGGGTGCCGATCGCAAGCGCTGTGGCACCAACGGCCAGCGAGAATGGCATGTATCGGACGTACGTTGGTGCGACGTTGACAGCCAAGGCTTTCGATAGTGTTTCGCCAGGGCTCGGAAAATGGCTGGTATCAATTGCGGCCTGGCTATTCGCAGTTTCCACGATGATTTCCTGGAGCTATTACGGTGAACAGGGAATGGTCTATCTCGCCGGTGAAAAATCTGTTTTCGGCTACAAGATCGTCTTTTGCCTCTTGATCGTGGTTGCAACACTGGGCTTCCTCAAGACGGATGCTGATCTCGACAACATCACTGGCATCGGTACCGGCGTTATGCTGTTTGCGAACATTCCGATTTGCTGGTTCATCGGGCACCAGGCGATGAAGGCCTACAAAGACTACGTGTCACGCCTGAAGTCGGGGCGCATGGGGCCTGATCATCCGCCGCCGCACCTTGATGATCTGCTGTCGGGACGTGACGTAGAGAAGTAGAGTGACTTCGATATCGTGGCGGAGTAGGCGTTTGCTTAGCTTTCTTTGTTTTTTCTCTGCAGCCCTTTAAGAATTCTGTCGAGACGCTCTTTCGCTTGCGTCGTTACGCCACCGCGCTTCACCTCGTCAACAACGAATGTTTCAAGTCGCCCAACAATATCGTCGATGTCCTTCTCTCCGAATGGATGCGGCTGCTCGATTTTCGACGGTGAATTTTCCACCGCACCGAACAAATTGATCCAAACCTCGGATTGTTTTCCCCAGGCCAGCAAATGATAAAACTGCGGCCCTGGTCGGCCGTCTTTGCTCTTCAGCAAACTGATAAGGCCGGCCACCAGCGATAACGGCACGAGCACCAGATCCCGCATTCCGTCAACGAGAAGTTTGAACTGCAGGACACCAACGTCGCGAATCAAGGTCCAACGTTCGGAGGCCGAGCTGTCTTTGTCCTGGGAGGTAGTCATGGGCAATTCACTTCAACAAAACTCAATTAAGACAAGCAATTATAGACGCATTAACTGGCGCACGGCGATTCTTTGAAGTAGTGTTGGACGCGATCTAAACCGGCCCCAGAGACTATGCCGACCTACCAAACAACGCCGAAATTTGAGCACGGACTTCCTGAGTCCACTGGTGTCCTTCTCGTCAATCTCGGTACTCCTGACGAACCGACTACGGGTGCCGTCCGCCGTTTTCTCAGAACATTTCTTTGGGACCCTCGAGTTGTCGAGTACCCACGCCTGCTGTGGTGGATGATTCTGAATCTCATCATCCTGGTTATTCGCCCGTCGCGTTCCGCTGCCGCTTACCGAAAAATCTGGACTGACCAGGGCTCGCCACTGCTAATTCATTCTCAGGCAGTAACGGCAAAGATTCGTGAGCGCCTGCAATCGATCTCGGATGCTCCGGTGCAGGTAGAGCTCGCGATGACCTATGGCGAACCCTCTGTCGCCGACGCGGTTGAGCAACTCATTGCCAACGGTTCTCGTCGCATTATTACTTTGCCGATGTATCCACAATACTCGGGCACAACAACCGCCGCCGTTTTCGACGCCGTTACGCGCGAGCTGGGCAAGTATCGCTGGGTTCCGGAGTCCCGCTTCATCAATAATTATCACGATGCTCCCGGGTATATCGATGCGTTGGCCGCCAGCGTTCGCGAGAGTTGGGCTTCCAACGGCCGCGGCGACAAGCTATTGATGTCCTTTCACGGCATACCTGAAAGCAGCCTGTTCAGGGGCGACCCCTATCACTGCCACTGTCACAAAACCGCGCGCCTCCTGGCGAGCGCTCTGGGTCTTGGCGAGGATGAGTGGCTGATTTCGTTTCAGTCCCGCGTCGGTCGCGAGAAGTGGCTCTCACCGTACACTGACGAAACAGTCAAGGAGCTCGGTGCACTGGGACTGTCACGGATCGATGTCGTTTGCCCTGGCTTTGCGACGGACTGTCTCGAAACACTGGAAGAAATCGCGATTCAGAATGCCGAATTCTTTATCGGCGCGGGTGGCAAGTCTCTTCACTACATTCCCTCACTCAATGCACGTAACGATCACGCCGATTTTCTTGCCACCCTGATTTCCCAGCACGCCGCCGGCGGGGCAGGCCATGCTGACGCGTCGGGCCGCAATGACTCTCGGTCACGAGCGATGGCTATGGGTGCGACATCGTGAGTAGCATCGGTCGCTTTCTCGAGTTCTCGGTACAAACCCCGGACATTCTCAAGTCCTTACACTTTTACAAGACGCTGGGGTTTGTCGAGCTTGAAATCGGCGACATGTGGTCTCACAAGTACGCGGTCGTGAGCGACGGCGAACTCAACATAGGCCTGCATGACCGGGTGTTCGATGCGCCGGCCATCGCCTTCGTACAGCAAGACCTCGCCAAGCATGCTCGCTCAATGACGGATCACGGATTCGAATTCAGCTTCATGCAGCTGGACGAAGACGCGTTCAACGAGCTCGGATTTCCCGATCGCGACGGCCACATGATTACGATGCTTGAGGCGCGCACATTCCACCTCAGCGAAGAAGCGGATAAAGACTCTGCATGTGGCAGCTGGTTTGAGCTAACCCTGCCGGTTCGCGACGCGCTTCGCGCCGCGCGCTTCTGGGCACCGATCGCGCCAACGCTGTTGGAGCTGCGTGAGGAGCCGACCACGCACATGCGTTTCGACGCTGACGGCGTCCCTCTGGGTTTATCCGAAAGCATCGCCGTAACGGCGCCCTCGCTTTGTTTCAAGTGCCCGGACAGGCACGGCCTGATGGGTCTTTTGGAGCAAAACGATCTGGCGTTCGAAAAGTTTCCAGGATTTGAAGGCGCCTTTGTCGCGATTCATGCGCCCGAAGGCACGACGCTGTACGCGTTTGACGAAGACTTTCTCGGTGAAAAATACGAGGTCGACGAGTCGGGCGAAGCTGCCGAATTTACGCAAATTGACCTGGACTGAGTCCACCTCGATTTAACTAATAGTCCCGTTCGACGCCCATCCTGCTCATTATCCAGCCACCTAAGCGTGTTCGTAACAGTGGAATAACGAACCGATAGAGGCGGCCCGAAATATAGACAGCCTTGCCCTTCTCCAGAGCCGCCAGTCCTTCGCGGATCACGACATCCGCGTCGTACCAGATAAACGACGGTGACTTGTTTTTCATTATCGTGAGTTCCGGTGACTGGTGGAAGTCCGTATGCGTAAACCCGGGGCACAGCGCCAACACATGTACGCCGTCACGATGCACTGTCGCGGCTAGGCCCTTCGATAACGCGATGAGATAGGCTTTCGTCGGCCCGTAACTGGTGTCCCCCGGTAAGGAAACATGGCCAGCAACAGACGCGACATTGAGTACGCGGCCAAACCCTCTTTCCCGCATAGGTGGAATGAAGTGATGGCACATTCCCGCGACCGACGTCATCATCAGTTCAATGTATTTTTGTTGGGCCGGCCAATCGCGATCATCCAACAAGTCCGGACCGATGGCGCCGGCGTTGTTGATCAGGTAGTCGACCGTCAGTTGGCGGCGACTAACTTCTTCAAACAATTTTGTCGTCGCGTCTGTTTCCGACAGATCGGCCTGAATAATATCTACCGCTACGTTGAACTCATCATTGAGCTCCTGCGCCAGCTTCTGCATCGGCTTTGCCCGACGGGCAACCAATATCAAGTCTTTTCCCTGATTCGCGAGCTGACGCGCGAACTCCGCGCCAAGCCCTGCGGACGCTCCGGTAATCAGCGCTCGAGATTCCGTCATGTTATTTTCCAAAAGACCTTTCCTACAATAGATCGTCGATCAAATTGAGCGCACGACCGTGGTACGCGCTGCCAAACAAATTCAGATGATTCAACACATGGTACAACTGATACAGGCGCTGTCGATCCTGATGGCCCTCCGGCAGCGGCCAGCAGGATTCATACGCCACGTAAAACCTCGGACCAAAGCCACCGAACAAACGCGTCATCGCAATATCCGACTCCCTGTCACCAAAATAACTGGCCGGGTCAAAAATGACAGCTTCGCCGTTGCAGCACGCCCAGTTCCCACCCCAAAGATCACCATGCAGCAAAGAAGCCTGGAACTCCGTATGCTCGAAATAGATTGGCAGTCGCTTCAGGAGGCGCGCACCGCGCTCTTGCAGTTCGCCCGTGAAGCCATTGGACGCAGCGAGTTCGAACTGGAAAGACAGCCTTTGTTCACGGAAGAACGTTAGCCAGTCGTCGGCCCAGGCATTGTGTTGTGGTGTAAGCCCGATAGTATTGTCCCGGTGCCAGCCGAAGCGCTTGCGTGTCACGCGATGCATGGCGGCCAACTGCTCGCCAAGGCGAGTTTCGACAACGGCATCAGCAACATCAAACGACAGCCATTCCAGGGCCAGAAAAACGGCTGAATCGCTCCGACCTCTGGCGATGAATCGGGGCGCCCTGATCGTATTCGTCCTTGAAATTTCCTCGAGGCCTTCTGCCTCGGCAGCAAACATATCCCTGGCGGACGGCGGTCCCGTCTTAATGAACAGATCACCATTTGCAGTCGGCAAATGCCAAGCGGCGCTGATATCGCCACCACTAACCGGAGCAGCGCTCTTACCCGCTGATAATTCGACGCCGCTTTTTTCGAGCTGTTGGAAAATCGATGACCAGTCAGGCATGTCTGGTCCCTTAGGTCCTAGTGGCGGTAAATATCCGAGACTCGCTCCGCCTGACGTCGCAGCGCCATACCGATTCCCGCCTCGTCATAAAGGGCATTAATTTCGCCGAGCTTGGGTGCCGCCGGCTGCATTAAGGCTTCGATATTGTCCATCGGCGCATCACACGCAATGCCGGTCAGTCGACGCGCGAGATAAGCCGCCTCTTTATGCGTATCGAGTTTTGCCGCCAGTGTTTTCGCACCGCGGACGTTGACCTCATGAACCCTGTCCAGGTTCGCGTATATGTCGTCGAGGCTATTGAAATGTTGCAGCAATCCGACCGCCGTCTTTTTTCCGACTCCGGGAACGCCCTTGATGTTATCGACAGCGTCGCCCGCCAGCGCAAGAAAATCGGCAATTTGCTCAGGCCAAACACCGAACGAACCCGGAATCTCCTCATACCCCAGTTTGCCCTTGCCCGCGAAATCCCAAAATATATCTTCCTTGGTCAACAACTGTGTCAGGTCTTTATCACGCGTGATAATCGTCGAAGGCCGACCGGCCCTTCGACCGTGATGAACAAGCGTGCCGATAAGATCGTCAGCCTCGTAAGCAGGACTGCTGTGCTCCATGAGACCGAGTGCTCGAACAAATCGGCGGCACTGGCCAAACTGACGCTTTAGATCTTCCGGGGCCGGGTCGCGATTCGCTTTGTATGCCGGATAGATCTCAGTTCGAAACGATTCGGTCATGCTCTCGTCAAAGAGCACCGCTACGTACTCCGGTGTGACCCTCTCCATGAAATCACCGATAAAACGGCAAAATCCGTATAGCGCATTGACCGGGTTGCCATCGTCGTCGACCATGTCGTCCGGCATCGAGTAGTACGCCCGAAAAACGTACACGCTTGCATCAATCAGATATTGCACACGACAACCGTAGGAGGGCGCCCAGCGCCCGAAGCGCAGCGGCAGCCCTTGGGCTGCTTAAGCCCAGCCGAAAACTTAATCATGGAAATGCACCTCAACAATTTCGTCTCCATTTGAGAGATGATCGCTGAGACGCGCATGCAGCGGACTGGAGCGTGGAATGTGCGCGAGCAGGTATTGCATCTGGTCGGCCAGAACACGCCGCCCTTTGAGGTAAATATATTCTGCGTAGTTGGGTGTGAACGGTACTGCTATCAACTCCATGAATGCTTGCTCCGGCGTACGACCGCCCTTGAAGTTGTTGCAGCGCCGGCAGGCAGTAGCGACATTGCTCCATTGATCGCGCCCGCCCTGGGACACCGGCGTGATGTGATCTCGAGTAAGGTCCCGGGTCATATAGCGCATGCCGCAATAGAGACACAGGTTCGCGTCTCTCTTGAAAAGCGTACGGTTATTCAGCGGTGGAACATAGCGATCCCGATTACGAGACAAACTCTGGCTGGTGCCGTGGGTCGCGATGATGGAATTGACATCGATGCGGCTTCGCGTGCCGCTGCAGGAATTGTAACCGCCAAAGACAGAGTAAAGGAGCGTGCCACAGTCGTACGCTACCTGCTCGGAGTGGTAGAGACGCACCGCTTCGCGGTAGTCAATCCACTCGAGCGGCATTCCCGCAACGTCAGTTCGGAGAACCTGTTGCGAAATATCGGATGCGAGTCCTGGAGCATATCCGTCCCCTGTGGGTATGCCCCGATTATGACAAACTTTAGAGTGCCTTCAACACCTCATCGAGTGTTTCTTTTGCATCACCAAACAACATTCGTGAATTCTCGAGGAAGAACAGAGGATTCTGTACGCCCGCATAGCCTGTTGCCATACTTCGTTTGAGCACGATCGACGTCGCTCCCTTCCAGCATTCGAGAACCGGCATACCGGCGATTGGGCTGTCGGGATCGGTCAACGCTGACGGATTAACGATGTCATTTGCGCCAATTACGACGGAGACATCGACCTTGGGAAAGTCGTCGTTGATCTCGTCCATTTCGAAGACGATGTCATATGGGACCTTGGCTTCTGCAAGCAGAACGTTCATGTGTCCTGGCATGCGGCCTGCGACGGGATGGATTCCGAAGCGCACATTGATCTTTTTCGCGCGCAGGGCTTTGGTGATTTCGTAGACTGTGTGCTGCGCCTGGGCGACCGCCATGCCGTAGCCCGGAATGATCATGACTTCTTTTGCGCCAGCCAGCAGTGCGGCCGTCTCTTGTGGGTCCGTCGGTACAACCTCGCCCTGATCTTCGCCGTCACCACTACTGACGGCCTTGCCACCACCGGTACCAAAGCCACCCGCGATCACCGCAAAGAATTTTCGGTTCATAGCACGACACATGATGTAACTCAGGATGGCACCACTTGAGCCAACCAGTGCGCCGGTCACGATCAACAAATCGTTCCCAAGCATGAAGCCCGTCGCTGCCGCCGCCCAACCCGAATAAGAGTTGAGCATTGAAACAACAACCGGCATATCAGCACCACCGATCGCCATAACCATGTGTATACCAAACAGCAACGCGATCACGGTCATGATGATTAGTGGCTCTATGCCGGTTCCGGCCGCCGACTGGTTTACGAATTGATATCCAAACCAGATCGCACCGATCAACAGGCCAAGATTGAGCCAATGCCGAGCAGGTAATGTCAGTGGCGAACCACCGATGCGCCCGGAGAGTTTGCCAAACGCGATGACCGACCCGGAGAACGTAACTGCACCAATCAGGATTCCGATATAGGTTTCGATGTCATGAATCGTGAGTTCGATCGGTAGATCGAAATGCTTGGTCGGATCCATGAAACTGGCATAACCGACAGCAACCGCTGCTGCGCCTACGAGGCTATGTAACACGGCAACCAGCTCTGGCATCTGCGTCATTTGCACGCGACGCGCCAGGATGAGGCCGATGCTGCCACCGATCAGCAATGCAACAATCAGATACTCGAAATTGCCGGTGACTTCGTCACTCGCAATTGTCGCGATCAGCGCGATCATCATACCGATGATGCCGTACCAGTTACCGCGGCGCGCTGTTTCCTGATTGGAGAGACCGCCGAGGGCCATAATAAAAAGTATGGTCGCAATGATGTACGACACTGTAACGATGCCTTGACTCATCTTCCCGACCTCACTTACGGAACATTTCGAGCATACGGCGCGTGACGGCGAAGCCGCCCGCGATGTTGATGCTCGTTAGAAGAATGGTTGCCGCAGCAATCCACATGATCGTCGTATTAGTTGAGCTGATTTGTAACAGGGCACCAATCACGATAATGCTCGATATCGCGTTCGTCACGCTCATCAACGGCGTGTGCAACGCGGGCGATACATTCCAGATGACCATGTAGCCGATGAAGCAGGCCAGCACGAATACCGTGAAATGTGCCATGAACGATTCCGGCGCAACGGCGCCCAATCCCAGTAAAGCGAGGCCGCCGACAATCATGCCGATGATCGGGCCCATGACGGATGGCTCTTCTTTGACGATGATGGGGGCCGGCGCGGGTTCGGCCTTTTTCGGTGCTGCCGAAAGTTTCGGCGCGGGCGGCGGATACGTCGTCTCGCCACCTTTGCAGACCGTCGCGCCACGAACGACTTCGTCTTCGAAATCATTGACGATGTTGCCGTCCTTCTCAGGCGTCATGTCTGTCAGCAAATGTCGCAGATTGGTTGCGTACAGCTGACTGGACTGTGCCGCCATCCGGCTCGGCAAGTCCGTGTAACCGATAACGGAAACACCGTTTTCTGTTTTGACGATTTTTCCGGGTTCGGTCAACTCGCAGTTGCCACCCTGCTCAGCCGCCAGGTCAACGACGACACTGCCATCCTTCATCGAGTGAACCATATCGGCCATGATCAACTTCGGCGCCGGTCTGCCGGGAATCAAAGCGGTCGTAATAATGATATCGACTTCTTTGGCTTGCTCTCTGAACAAGGCCATTTCGGCATCGATGAATTCTTTACTCATCGTCTTCGCATAACCGCCTTCGCCGGAGCCGTCTTCGTCCTCTTCGAAATCGAGCATGAGGAATTCAGCATCCATGCTCTCGATCTGCTCTTTAACTTCCGGGCGGGTATCGAAAGCACGGACAATCGCGCCCATGCTCTTCGCGGCTCCGATGGCGGCAAGACCCGCCACGCCAGCACCGATCACCATCACTTTCGCGGGCGGCACCTTGCCGGCAGCGGTAATCTGACCTGTGAAGAATCGTGGGAAAAGCTGCGCTGCCTCGACGACGGAACGATAGCCGGCGATATTGGCCATCGAGCTCAGCGCATCCATCTTCTGCGCGCGAGAGATGCGCGGCACGCTATCCATTGCCATCGCTGTGGCACCGCTGTCAGTCAGTTGCTGAAGCAGTTCCGGATTTTGCCCCGGCGACAGAAAACTGATCAGTGTTTGTTCGGCAGCAAGCTTGCCGACTTCATCACCTTCCGGAGCCCGGACCTTGAGAATCACATCCGATTTCGACCAAATGTCACCGGCCGACGCAATCAGGTCGCATCCGGCTTCTTTGTAGGAATCATCTGAATAGTTTGCAGCAGCGCCTGCACCCGCTTCCACCGCTACATCGAATCCCAGCTTAATGAGTTGCGCGGCAACATCCGGAGTCGTTGCGACTCGTTGCTCACCGGCGTGGATTTCTTTCGGTACCCCGATTCTCATGCTTACCTCTCCATTTGGACTGCGGCAGTTTAACGGAGGCGGTCTGCGGGCACAAAGCAAACCGCGTAGGTATTTTGCGCACTAGTCCCGGGTCGGGGGCTTTGGTCTGTCACGCATTCGGTCGCGGGCGCGCTGCCGCTGTTCCGGCGTCATTTTTTTGTAGCGGTCACGCATCTTCTGTCGGCGGTCCCGGTTCATTCGATTGAAGCTGCGGAAGTTCTCTCGTATTCGGCGCTGCTCGTCGGTCGACAGGCTTTTGTAGACGTCATAGCGATCGCGGATCAACTCGCGCCGATCATCAGGCAATCGGCGCCACTCGGAAAAACGGCCTTGGGCCTGTTGACGCTCGTCTGCCGTCATCGTCGCCCAACGCTCGGCACCGCGAACCAGGCGCTCACGTCGCTGGGCCGGCAGGTTGTCCCAGTCCCCGGCGAATTCCGCCAGCACGGCCTGCTGTGATGCATCCAGGCTGGTCCAGGCGAACTCGTCATCGCCGTACGAGACCGGGCTGAGCAATAGCAGCAGTGCAACTCCCAAGATGTTTTTAGCTTTCATCTTCTATCTCCGTCGATTCTTTACCTTCCGGTACGGGACCGCTCCGTTTGTCGTTTTCAGCTACCTCTTCTTCATCAAGCAGCAGCCAATCTTCGTCCGATTCTTCCCACATTCCCAGATACTCCAAAAACGCCATATCGGGAACCTCTTCATTCTCTGCCTCTGCAATGGCGGACGTCGCAGCGCTCAGGGCGATGCCGCAAAGCAAGGTTTGCAGGCGACGATTAGCCAAGGTCTCCGTCGCCTTCAAGTTCCTGTGTGTCCAGCCAACTGTAAAACTCGAGGTCCTCGAGCATTTCTATGCTTTCTTCGCTCAGCAATATGTCGAGGTCCGTGGCCGGCGCGTTAATGACATCGATCTCGCCAGGCCCTCCAAACGTAATCATGACCAGCAGTACCGCCGCAGCGACACCCGTCGCGGGCATCCATCGCAGCCATTGCCTATTGGGGTGCTCCAGCTCGGCTATTGCTGCTTGCCGCCCTCTGTTCAATCGTGACAGCGTCGCGGCATCCAGCCCGTCGACCGAACGATCGAAGGCGTCTTTCGCCTGCTGCGCCAGTTGTTCATCCGTCTTGTTCATCGCCAGTGTTCTCCCAATTTATCCCGCAGCGTGTGCACAGCCCGGGAATAATGTGTCTTCACGGTGCCTTCGCTGCAGCCCATTGCAGCAGCGGTCCCAGCAACGTTGAGCCCTTCAAACGTCCTTAGCATGAATGCCTCCCGCTGTCGGGTGGGCAATTCATGCACCGCAAGCTCCATGTCCTGCATTGCCTCCGAATTCTCCAGCTGCTCGTCCGGCGAACGTCCCGCAGGATCCGGCGCCGACGCAATAACATCATAGTCATTGTCGTCCGGTTTCGCCTTCTTAAACCAGACCATAACGCGGTTGCGAACGGCTTGACGTCGATGCCAGTCACGAACCCCATTTTGCAGAATTCGGTAGAACAGCGGCGTCCACTCCTCACGATCACGGTTGGCGTAGTTTCTGGCCAGCTTGATCATCGCGTCCTGCACCAGGTCCAGCGCCTCATCCCTGTCGCGCACGCCAATCTCGGCGATACGCAGGGCACGCCTTTCCACCTCGGCCAGAAACTCTCCAAGTTGCCGTTCCTTTTGCAGTGTCCGTGCTCCTGTCGGTTTCGTTGTGAACGATACCGCAAAAACTGATACCTCTACGGTCATATCCCTTGACTCCACCACGTAGTGATCTAAGTTATCTGTCCTGTTTAACGCCCGAGAGCCGCGGTAGTTGACAGGGCAAAGCCTGAATTTTCTAGGATTATGTAAAATACAGTGAGCGATCAGCCCATACTCAAGGTCGCGGTCAATGTCCCATTGTCGCGCGAGTTCGACTATCTGGGCCCCGAAAAGGGGCCAGACCCCGTTGTGGGCGCGCGCGTACAGGTGCCGTTCGGGCGACGCCAGCAAGTGGGTGTCGTTCTGGGCCTGTCGGCTGAATCGGACGTCCCCGCCGCGAAACTCAAGCGGTGCTCGGGGGTCCTCGACACAGAGGCGCTGCTATCGGACGACGATCTCTGGCTGATCCGCTTCGTGAGCAGCTACTACCATCACCCGATCGGGGAAGTCGTCGCCGCCGCGCTGCCGACCTTGCTGCGGCAAGGACTTCCCCTCCACCCGACCATTGAGAAGCTGGTTACGACCGATCTGGCCGTGCACATGGACGTCGAAGCCCTGATTCGCCGGGCGCCGAAGCAGGCCGAACTTCTGGCCACGCTTCTCGACGCCAGCGGCGATGGCATCGACACGGAATTGTTGACCGAAATGCTGCCCAATTGGCGCAGAGCGGCGAAAGGCTTACTCGAAAAGGGTCTGATCAGCCTGTTTGAAGTACGCGCCGACAATTTTGACGAGCAGTTGACGAGTGATGAAACTCCCGGACCTGATCTCAACCCGGATCAGCAGCAGGCCATTTCCGTTTTGCGCTCTGAGGACGGCTTCGGCGTGTATCTGCTGGATGGCGTCACCGGCAGTGGCAAGACCGAGGTCTATTTGCAGCGTGTTCGCGACGTATTGCAACGTGGCAAGCAAGCGCTGTTACTCGTGCCGGAAATCGGATTGACCCCGCAACTGGTTAATCGACTGCGAGACCGTCTTGGCGTCGAGCCCGCCCTTTTGCATTCTGGCCTCTCCAACATCGAACGACTGGCTACCTGGCGAGCAGCGAGATCAGGGACAGCAAAGCTCATCGTTGGCACACGTTCCGCAATTTTTACGCCCCTAAAGGATCCGGGCTTAATTATTGTTGACGAAGAACATGACCACTCATTTAAACAACAGGAAGGCCTGCGTTACTCGGCGCGCGATCTCGCTATTGCCAGAGCCAAGCATCAGAACGTTCCTGTCATCCTCGGCAGCGCAACGCCAACGCTCGAGATGTTGCAGCACTGTCGGACTGGACTGTACGAACATATCGTCTTGCCCTCTCGCGCTGGTGGCGCGCTGCCGCCAACACTGCGACTTGTCGATACGGTGCGGGCCCCGGCGACCGATGGCATTAGCGAACCACTCGCCGAGTCGATTCACCGCCACCTGGATGCCGATGGCCAGGTCCTGATTTTTCTGAATCGCCGCGGCTTCGCTCCGACATTAATCTGCAGCAGTTGCGGTCATATTGCTGGTTGCGAACGTTGCGACTCGCGCATGACGGTGCACGCAGGCAATCAACAACTCCGCTGCCACCACTGCGGTGCCTGCCGCCCACTCAACGAACAATGCGACGAATGTGGTGAGACGGTGAGGCCGTTGGGCGAGGGTACACAGCGACTTGAGGAGACGCTTAACAGCCGCTTTCCCGAGGCCGTTATCAGTCGGATCGACAGTGACAGCACGCAGCGCAAGGGTGCGATGCATGCGGCGCTCGAGAACGCGGCCTCCGGACGCGCCAATATACTGGTCGGTACGCAAATGCTCTCCAAGGGACATCATTTTCCGAACCTGACACTGGTCGGGGTCGTGAATGCTGACCAGGGCCTTTTCGGCACCGACTTTCGCAGTGGCGAACGCATGGCGCAGTCGATTATCCAGGTTGCCGGACGGGCGGGCCGCGAGGCTCGGGCAGGCGAGGTCATCATTCAGACGGCGTTTCCCGATAACGAGTTTTGGGCAACGTTGATCGACGGCGGCTATCAACAGATTTCGAACGAAGCGCTTGCCGAGCGAGAAATCACGCGCTGGCCTCCGTTTACCCGACTCGCCCTGCTACGGTCTGCCGCACACAAAAAAGCCGATGCTCACCGATTTCTCGAAAGGGCTCGCGATTACGTTGCCGCCGACATGTCCGAGTCGCTGCGCATTCTCGGTCCGGTTGACGCGCCCATGGCACGCAAGGCCGGCCGCTATCGGGCGCAGCTGTTGCTGCAAAGCAGCGATCGATCAACGTTACATCGAGTATTGCGAGGGCTGCGCCCGAACCTCGAAAACGATCCGGCCGCTCGCAAGGTACGCTGGTCCATCGACGTCGACCCGGTAGAACTTTTTTAGTCGATCTAATTCGCGGGCCTATACAGCCACCGATAACCCGGTAGAATTGCGGGCTCGCCAGACCAGACCAGAACGCCCCATGAAGCACATCGTCGCAAACCTTGTTAATGACGCTCTCGGCAAATTGCCGGACCTCGCCGAAGCGGCGGCAGACCTTGATATTGAGTCAACCGTCGAACGCACGCGTGATGCCAGCCATGGTGATTTCGCGAGCAACGTTGCGATGCGTCTCGCCAAGCCTGCCCGCAGAAGCCCTCGGGACATAGCGACAGACATCGTTGCTGCGCTCGGCGACAACGCACAGATCGCCAAAGTCGATATTGCGGGGCCCGGCTTCATCAATTTTCACTTGAGTCCATCCGCCTTCCACGCTGAGCTGGAGACGATCCTCGACAAGGGAGCGGACTATGGCCATCAGCCCAGAAAAGACTCGCCGAAAATTCTGCTCGAGTTTATTTCCGCCAATCCAACCGGGCCATTGCATGTGGGCCACGGTCGCCTTGCCGCTTACGGCGCGTCGGTCGGTAATCTTCTGGAGGCCGCCGGCTTTCCCGTGCATCGCGAGTACTACGTCAACGACGCAGGAAGGCAGATGGACATTCTTGGTGCCAGCGTCTGGCTACGCTGGCTCGAGTCCTGCGGCGTTGAGATTCCTTTCCCGTCGGGCGGGTATCGCGGCACCTACATCGCCGACATTGCGGCCGAGATAGATACACAGTCGCTGACTCCTCCGTCCGCAAACGACATTCTGGATGGCTTGCCGAAAGACGGGCCCGATGGCGACAAGGAAGAATACGTTGAAGCGTTGATCGCGAAAGCGAAGTCTTTGCAGGGCGACGACGGATTTGATCACATTCGCCAGCAATCGCTGGAATCGATTCGTGCCGATATCGAAGATGATCTCGCGGAATTCGGCGTTACCTTTGATAACTGGTATTCCGAGCAAAGCCTGACCAAGACGAATCGAATTGATGATGCACTCGCCGTATTGAAAGAGCGAGGCATGTTATACGAGAAAGATGGCGCCACCTGGTTTCCGGCGACACGGTTTGGTGACGAAAAAGACCGGGTCGTTATTCGAGCGAACGGCGTAAAAACCTATTTCGCATCCGACATTGCCTACCACTTCGACAAGCGTGAACGTGGCTTCGATCACCTGATCGACATACTTGGCGCCGATCATCACGGTTACATTGAGCGCCTGCAGGCCGGTCTCGATGCTATGGGGTATAAGGGCAGCGACCTCGAGGTAGAACTCGTGCAATTCGTTACGTTGTATCGCGGCGGGGAGAAAATGCAGATGTCCACGCGCTCCGGCGAGTTTGACACCTTGCGTCAGTTGCGCGCCCAAGTTGGCAATGACGCCGCACGCTTCTATTACGTTATGCGTTCCAACGATCAACATCTGGATTTCGATCTCGACGTTGCGACGTCACAGTCGAACGACAACCCGGTCTTCTACATTCAGTATGCCCACGCAAGAATTGCGCGCGTGTTCCGCAAAGCGAACGAGACCGACATGATCTGGGACGCGGGTAATGGCCGCGCCAATCTTGGCAAACTGACAGCGACCCAGGAAAAATCTCTGATGTCGGCGATGAGCCGCTATCCGGAAATTATCGAGCTGGCGGCGAAGAACCGCGCGCCACAAACGCTGGTTCATTACCTCAGAGATCTCGTCAGCGACTTTCATTCCAGCTACAACGCCCACAAGGTACTGGGCGATGATGCCAATCTCCGCGACGCAAGACTGACGCTATACGCGGCAGTGAAATCCGTGGTCGCCAACGGACTGGCCATTCTTGGTGTGTCGGCTCCGGAAGAAATGTAGTGGCCAAACGCAGACAAAGACGCTCCAGCCAACGCAAGAAGCAAAGCGAGTATCCGGGCTGGCTCTGGATGGTTTTTGGTCTTGCGATCGGCCTGTCGGTCGCGTTCGCCGTCTACGTCAAAGACCGCGAACCTGGCGTGCAGCTGGCCAGCACCACGCAGCAACCCGCCAGCCTGCAGGGCACGCTGGACAACAATGGCGAGGCTGAAGTTGTTGAGCCTGTTGCGGCGGAACCTGCCAAGAAGCGCTTCGATTTTTACGACATGCTTCCAGCATTTGAAATGATCATTGCGGACGATGAGCCCGATGTCGACATCGACGTCGAGCCGCAGGCCATCGATGAGCCGGGCATCTATCTACTGCAGGCCGGTTCGTTTTCTACCCATAACGACGCAGACCGGCGCCGGGCTGAACTCGCGCTGCACGGCATTGAATCACGCGTACAACGCGCGCGCGTCAATAGCCGCGATTACTACCGCGTCTACGTCGGTCCGATTGATGATCTTGACGAACTCAACATAACCCGAAGTCGACTCAGAGCAGCGAAGATCGAAGTAATGCGTATCCGTCTCGGTGACTAGTTTCATGAAGCTGGTTTTTGCGCTTCTGCTGCTGTTGACGGCAGCCTGCACTACGATGCCGGACGTCGCCCCCGAGCCCGTAATAACTGAAGCGCCGCAGGCACCTGTACCGCCGGTCGCGCCGCTACCGCCTCCACTCGACAAATCGACGCTGCGCATCAGCATCGCCTCCGTCGGCGACATGATGATTGGTACTGACTATCCTCAGAACCACTTGCCGGACGATGATGGCATCAGCTTTCTCGCTCACGTTACGCCTGTCCTCACCGCCGCCGACATCGCGTTCGGCAATCTTGAGGGAGTACTCATGGATGGCGGTGAACCGGGCAAAACCTGCAGCAATCCACAGGCCTGTTATCTGTTTCGATCGCCAACTCGATACGCGCAGCATTACAAAAGTGCAGGCTTTGACATCTTGAGTCTCGCCAATAATCACGCCAGAGATTTTGGCGAAGAAGGTCGCACGAGCAGCATGGACGCACTCACGGCGCACGGCATTGCGCATTCAGGTCGCGAAGGGACTGTCGCAATACTGAAGCACGGAGACCTTAACGTCGCTTTTTTGGCGTTCGCAGTTACCAAGAACTCCAACATGATGCTCGACTACCCGCTCGCGTTCGAGACCATCGCTGCACATGCCGAAACCTGTGACATCGTCGTCGTTTCATTTCATGGCGGCGCAGAGGGCGCAGCTGTCACTCACATCCCCTTCGCTGAGGAGGAGTACTACGGCGAACCTCGAGGCGACGTCGTGTGGTTCTCACGCGGTGCCGTCGACGCTGGCGCCGATCTTGTCATCGGACACGGGCCGCATGTTGTGCGGGGAATGGAGCGTTACAAAGATCGCCTTATCGCTTACAGCTTGGGCAATTTCGCAACCTACTACGGCATCAGCGTCGCGGGAGTAAAGGGCATCGCACCGATCCTGACCACGACACTTGATGGGAATGGCGCGTTCATCGACGGTCAGATCACTTCGACGGTGCAGTTACGACCGGACGGACCAAGCATCGATGAGCGACAGCGCGCGTTGAACCTGATGCGCGGCCTAAGCAGCGAAGACTTTGGCGACGCCGGCCTCGCGTTCCATCCCGACGGCTCGCTATCGCCCGTCGAACGAGGTCCGATCGATGAGCACCGGCTAGTCGTCACTCCCGACTGATTTGAAGTCGACCCCGAGCGCCCGCAATTTCCGGTATAGATGCGTTCGTTCCATGCCAACGCGTTTCGCCAGCAGTCCTACTTTACCGCCGCACAACTCGAGTTGTTGCTGCAGATAGGAGCGCTCGAAATGTTCGCGCGCCTCACGCAGAGGCAGTGCCAGAAGATCCTGTTTCACCAGCGGTTCATCCATCGGCGCCAAGGCGCGAAATTCTGCTTCAACCTCGTCCAGCGTAATGTCCTCACCACTCTCTGACAGCAGCAGGCGGCGCACCAAATGCTTCAATTCGCGAACATTTCCGGGCCAGGGATAATTACGCAGACGGTTTTGTGCGGCGACACTGAAACGACGAAACGTCAAACCTTCTGCATCGACCAGCTTGTCAACGTAATAAGTCAGTAGTTCCGGCACATCTTCCGAGTATTCGCGCAACGGTGGAACTCTCAAGCTCAACACGCTGACTTGAGCAACCAGATCTCGACGCAACTCGCCCGCCTCCACCAGCGCTTCGAAATCGGCACCGACAGTCGCGACGAACCTCGCGTTAATCTTTACGGGCACCGAGCCGCCGACACGAGTGAACTGCCCATCTTCAATAACACCCAGCAATATTTTCTGCGCCACGCTACTCAAATCCGAAAGTCCATCGATGACCAACGTCCCGCCCGCCGCTTTTTCAAATGTACCCGCCGTCACGGTATCGCCATCTTCGCGACCGAGGAGGTATTCTTCGACATTAACCTCGGATACCGATGCTGCAGTGAGGTTTGTCAGCGGCACATCCGCTCGTCGGCTCAGCGCATGCATGTAACGAGCGAAAGCACCACGACCGGTGCCCGCCTCACCACTTAGCAAGACTGATCCTTCATGGCGTGCGTACTGCTGCACGCGCTCGCGCAAGGCCTTCATTACGTGGCTTCGACCAACCGGGGCCAGTAAAGACGGCAACAAGCTGGTCGCGGCTCGAGATTGTCGGCCCGCGGATTCGATCGCGGCTTCAACGGTTCTCAGCAGCTTCGCCAGCGACAGCGGTTTCTCGACGAAATCGAAAGCGCCCAACCGCGTCGCTTCGACAGCCGTGTCTACGCTTCCATGACCGGACATGATGACGACCGGGCAATTAAGATCGCCATTTTCCGACCATTCCCGCAACAGCGTAATGCCGTCGGTATCCGGCATCCAGATATCAAGAAGCACAAGATCGAATTTGCGTTTCGCTCGGGCAGCACGCGCTTCCCCGGCGTCCGCGGCGACGGTTACTTCATAACCTTCATCACCAAGAATGTCCTTTATTGATGCGCAAATATCCGCTTCGTCATCGACGACTAATACATGAGGATTGCTCATGCTTGTTCCCTCCTTTTATCGGCGCGTCCCGGCGCCGTCGCAATCATCTTCTCTCTGGCCGCCTCGTTTAACGGTAAGCGGATACTAATCATTGCTCCCCCATCACTTCGGTTTTGTGCGCGAATGGTTCCAACATGCTCTTCCACCAGTTTTTTCACGATAGCCAGGCCGAGGCCCGTGCCCTTCGGTTTGGTCGTCACATACGGGTCAAATATCTGGCTGACCGATCCTGTCTTGAACCCGGGCCCATTGTCCTCAACGCGAATTTGTACGACGTCAATGCCATCGATCTCCGCCCCTCCGACCTGAACATCGATGCGGCCACCCTCCGTTCCTTCGAGCGCCTCCACGGCGTTTCGGATCAGGTTGTGAAGCATTTGGCGGACCCGACCCATATCGCCATCGATCAGCGGCATCGTCGGATCCGACATCAGGACAATTTCGACATCGCTTTCCTGTGTCCTATACAGATCGACTATTTCGTGCGCTAGTTTGTCGAGGTCGAAATGGCTAATATCCATATCCGGCGCGCGCGCGTAGTCGCTAAACGCGTTCACCATTTCTTTCATCGCCTCAACCTGTTGCACGATAGTGTGCGTTGCGCGATCCAGAACCTGCGCTTCCTCTTCATCCATCGTGTCGAGATATTTGCGGCGCATGCGTTCCGCGGATAGCTGAATAGGCGTCAATGGATTTTTGATCTCGTGCGCAAGGCGACGAGCAACCTCACCCCAGGCTGCGTCGCGCTGCGCCTGCAGCAGCGACGTAATGTCATCGAAAACGATCACGTAGCCGGCGGCGTTATCTTCATCACCTGGCAGTGTTGTACAAGCGCAAGTCAAAACACGTCGACCGACCTCGCCGCGCAATACGATTTGCTCGCGCCACTCGGTTTCGCCTGCGTCGAGGTGCACGCAGGCAACGTCGACGAATTGTTCGAGAAGCGGGACATCCTTAGCAACATCCCGTAGTGACTCGCCCGTTCTGTTCTCCAGGTTCACGCCGAGAATAGATCCCGATGCCTGGTTCGCCGTACGAATTGACAGGTCAGCTTCCAGCGCGAGAACGCCAGTCGATAAACGCGCCAGAATAACCTCAAGGTTTGTGCGCTCTGCCTCTACCAGCGCCTGACTTAAGGTCGTTTCGCGTCGCGCTGTCGCGAGACGTTGCGTCATATCGTTGAACGAGCTGATCAGGAAACCGATCTCGTCGCGAGTCGGCGTTGGTAGTTGGGTATCAAAGTCGCCCATAGCGACAGCACGAGTACCCGCGACCAGGTCCTGAATGGGCGCGACCAAACGGCGTGATAATAAAAAGGCCCCGTAGATCGCGGCCAACAAGCTGAGCAGCAACACGAAGCCCAACGTCAACGTCAGCAGGTCCTTAAGGTCCTCTCGAAAGAAAACCAGTTGCTGATATTCGGAATACGAATTCTCGACGCTGTCGATCATGTTTCCGAGCCGTTCGTCGAGAGGGAAAAGTGCGTGCACCGTGCGCGACTCGCGAGCCCGATTTCCACGATAGGTAAAAGCGACTGCGGTGCGAATTTCGGAGCTGCCGGTGCCCAGCGGTTCGAGGCTGACGAATGGCCGGTCCTGTCGCATTAGCAGGGAGACTTCTTCGGTCAACGGCTTCGGCAATGTGCTGGCGGCGGTGTCCGAGCTCGTCGCAAGAATCCGGTTGTTGTCTCCGTACAGCGTCATCTCACTGGCGCCGCTTTCGCGTCTCATCATGCTGAGTTCGAACACCAGTTGGCGGTCGGGCACGAGGGCGAGCTTCTGCGCCGCTTGCGTCGTGGCGTAGAGGTTTTGTCGTTTACGTATCTCGATTGCCGCCCGGCTCAAGGTCAACGCGTTATCAAGACCTTCCTCGATTTGCACATTGAACCAGCTATCGATGCCACGATTGATAAACTGAATCGAGAAATAGAACACGACAAGTAGCGGCAAAACAGCGAGGCCAACAAACATGCCGACCATTTTAGCTTTGAGCTTTGCGCCTGGAATATTCTCTCGATAATCCCGCAACAAGCGCCACAGGTTGCCGATCAAAATCAGTATGAGAAAAAACCCGCCAGCAATATTGACGGCAAGAATAATGTCCTGCAGTCGATCGAAATCGTCCGAACGTTGGACGGTTCGCGAGAGCATGAACAGCGCCGCCAAGACGAGCGTGACGCCAGCGACGCCCATTAAGGTAAAGAATATTCGCTTTAGCGTTCTAACGACCATTCGAACCATTCGCTTTGTAACTGCCACTTCCCGCGCCAGAAAAACAAGAGCCGAAGTGAGGCTGGTAATTGCTGCGTGTTCAGCATGGCTCGAAGACGCAGCCGATACGGCCGCTCCGGAACCAGCAATGCGTCATCAATAATAGGCAATCCCTGGACTCGACCCAGGCTGTTCAGCGCGGAGTAGAGCGTTGCGAAGGAGTCCTGATCTCCACTGTTTAGATTTTTGACGATGTAGCGTTGTGCCAGCGGCCGGTACTCAAGCTCATAGCGAATCGCGAGTTCCGCATCAACGCTGTCTACGAGAAAGCGTTTCACGCGAATAACCTGCAACTGCATTTCGATGGTCAGGGTCACGCCGCTTTCCAGCGCCGCCAGTGCCTCGCCGCTTAGTACCAGCTGCAAGCGGGCGTCGAGCGTATGCACACCCTCCCGCGACTGTGTCGATGCAGAACGGACCTCAAAGTAGCCTTCTCGCTCGATCGTGTCTTGGGCAAAGACAGACCCAAGCGCAAGCAATGCCAGCAGCGCGATCGTCAGACCACGCGACAGACTTTGGCGTTCGATTTGGGTTGGCCGGGACATCAGTATTTTCAGGAAACCTTCTTTTTTTGTAAGGCGGCGTAGTAAAAGCCGTCCAGACCCGCCGAACCCGGCAAAATCTGATACCCACACGCCTTCCTCCGCATTAGATCGCGGATGTTGTTATTTGGCAACACATCGTTTTCGACCGCGTCACTGTGATCGCTCAGGAATCGTCCCGTCACCTCGTCATTCTCCGCTGCGATAACCGAGCAGGTCGCATACAGCAAGCGCCCGCCGGGGGCGAGCAACGGCCAAAGCGCCTCCAGCAGCGCATGCTGAAGCGCCACCAGATCAACCAGGTCGCTTTCTCGTCGTAGCAACTTGATGTCCGGATGGCGCCGTATAACGCCCGAAGCCGAACACGGCGCGTCCAGCAAAATGGCGTCGAATGGCTTTCCATCCCACCACTCCTCTGGTTTCGATGCGTCGGCAGCGATTATCGTCGCATCGCAGCCAATTCGGGACAGGTTTTCCGCGATACTCAGGATACGCGACTCATCGCTGTCCACCGCCACCAGCGACAGATCGCCACCACTGACTTCAAGCAGGTGCCCACTTTTTCCGCCCGGTGCGGCGCAGGCATCCAGCACATTCAGGGTCGTATCGGAAGACGAGTCGTGTAACAACCAACGTGCCGCTATTTGCGCCGCGCCGTCCTGCACTGACGAGTCACCCGTCGCGAAGCCCGGCAGATTCTCAACAGCCTGCGGCTCCGCCAGACGCACGGCATCCGGGATGCCTTCGATAAGCTCGGCGCCCATGTTCTCGGCCGAAAGGCGCTCTCGATACTGCTCAGCTGAATTTCGAGAAGCATTGGCTCTCAGCCACATGGGCGCGCGCTCGTTATTTGCAGCCAGAATGGCTTCCCAGTCGTCGGGCCAGTCCTTCCTGATTCTCTTTATCAGCCACTCCGGATGATTCCACGTCGACGGGTCGTCCGTTAAGTCGGTAGCCGCGATGTTCTCTCGCGAAAATCGCCGCAAACAGGCATTAACGAGACCGGCGAGTTTCGGTCGACCCAACGTCCTGGTAGCTTCGACAGTTTCCGACACCACTGCATGATCGGGAATTCTCATGTCAGTGATCTGATACAAGCCGACAGCAAGCAGGGACTCGACGACCCGGTCGCGCTTTCTCAGCGGCTTTTCGATCAGTTGGTTGATCCACGCCTGCAAACGCCAGTGCTGGCGCAAAGCGCCGTAGCACAACATCCGCAGGAGAGAGCGATCGCCGGGCACGACGCGCTGTTCATGTTTTGCAATTGCCGCGTCGAGTGACTGACCTGAATTTACGACCGCGTCGACTATCTCGGCAGCGACTGCTCTGACCTTCGCACCTGCCGATTTCATCAGCGCAATTCGATCTGCGTGACGAATTCCTGACACGTCGCGCGGCGCTTGCCGGGGAGTTGCAACGACTCCAGCCGCAGCCCGCCTTGACCACAGGCAATGACAATCGCGTCACCGTCATATTGAACAAAGGTTCCAGGCACGGCATTCACCTCGCTTGCTTCGCTCGCTCGCCAAACTTTGACTCGGACGTCACCATTAGCGAAAAAGAAGGCGCCGGGTGCCGGATTGTATGCACGGATGTGTCGTTGCAGCACGTCCGCCGGTAGCGTCCAGTCCAACTCGGCATCCTGTTTTTGTATTTTTCCGGCGTAGGTTGCGAGCGCTTCGTCCTGCTCGACCGCGAGCAATTCGCCGCCAAGCAGACTCGGCAAGTCGGCCAACAGAAGCTCGCCACCGAGGACGGCCAAACGATCGTGTAATTCACCCGCGCTTTCGTTCGCGACGATCTCGACACTCTTTGTCGAATACACGGGGCCACAATCCAGACCCGCGGTCATGCGCATCAGACTGACACCAGTCGTTGCATCATCGGCGAGAATCGCCGCCTGAATCGGTGCGGCACCTCGCCAACGAGGCAACACAGAGGCGTGCACATTCAGACAGCCCTGGGTTGGGATGTCGAGAATCCTTTGCGGCAGAATCAAACCATAAGCCGCCACGATCATGACATCGGGCTGCAGCGCTTCGAGCTGCGCCGCGGCAGCATCAGTCTTCAGGCTTTCGGGTTGTAAAACCGCAATACCGCAATCCTCGGCATACTGTTTCACCGGGCTTGCCGTCAAACGTCGGCCGCGACCCGCCGGTCTGTCCGGCTGGGTATACGCAGCGAGCACCGAATACTCGCCGTCGACCAGCGCACGAAGCGATGCAAGCCCGAAATCCGGCGTGCCGGCGAAAACAATGCGGGGATTATTCAAAGGGTTCTGCCTAGGCGACGACGGCAGCCTGCTGTTGGCGGCGCTCTTTCAAGAGTTTCTTGCGAATGCGCGTTCGTTTCGCCTCGGACAGGTAGTCCACGAATAATTTTCCGTCGAGATGATCCATCTCGTGCTGAATGCAAACGGCGAGCAGGCCCTCTGCATCCATCTCGACGTCCTCACCGTCACGATCAAGAAAACGAACCTTGATGTGTTCGGCGCGCTCGACCTCCTCGTAGTAGCCCGGCACCGACAAGCAACCTTCGTCCGTGCAAGTGACACCGTCCTTTTCGAGAATCTCGGGATTGATCAGAACGAACGGGGTGTCTTTGTCGATTGAGATATCGGTGATCAGCAGGCGCTTGTGCACATCGACCTGAGTCGCGGCCAGACCGATGCCCGGCGCGTCGTACATCGTTTCAAACATGTCGCCGATGAGCGCACGCAATTCGTCGTCGACCACCTCGACGGGGCTTGCTTTCGTCCTGAGGCGAGGATCAGGGAATTCTAGAATCTTTAGTTTTGACATAATTTGAACATAAGCCATTTGGCTTGCTTTTGGGCAAAATCAACCCGTTGAAACATAATAATTCAGGCGATATTTCGCGTGAATTACCCGAAAGGCGACCTAAACGTTTGACTTTATTGAATAAGATGTCACACAATGTCGCCTTGATTAGGCCCTTCTGGATGCTATTTGGGGCTGGAAATGTGACGCACAGCAGCCTCGAAAGTTCCGGAACGACATAGTATAGCAATGCCTGAAACGTACACGCCCAACCCTATTTGTATGGAGCAACCGCGAATTATGTCTCTCAGCAAAAATTGCCTCAATCATAGCCTACGGCTGACCTTGGTCATGCTGGCTGCCGCAATGGCCGGATGTTCGTCTAATCCGTCAGAAAGCAGCTACGAGCCTGGTAGCGCTGTATCCACGACCTCAACAACCACGTCACAAAGTGGCTCTGGCTCGATGGGCTCGAATACGCAGTCCACTCCGTACGAGCCGGTCGTTGAGCGTATCAACGAGCCCGTTCCGCTGGCCGACGGTCATCCGAACGAGTATGTGGTCCAGGTGGGCGACACGCTCTGGGACATTAGCGCGGCCTTCCTTCGGGATCCCTGGCTCTGGCCCGAGATTTGGTACGTCAATCCGGACATCGAGAATCCGCACCTTATATATCCGGGTGATGTTTTGGGTCTCGTCTACATTGACGGCCAGACGCGCATTACCAATGTCCGCGCATCAACCTATCGAATGTCGCCTCAGGCTCGCGTAACACCATTATCGGAAGCCGTAACCAGCATTCCTTTTGAGGACGTCGCCGCGTTCCTGAGTTCCGGCCTTGTACTCGAGAAATCACAGGCCGACGCGCTACCGTATCTCCTGGAAACGCGCGGTGATCATTTGATCGCTTCTGCGGGCAACGAGGTTTATGTTCGCGGCATCACTGGCGACGTGCCGAGTACGCGTTACAACATTGTTCACCTTGGTGATCCGCTCGTCGATCCGGATGACAATCGTCTGATCGGCTACAACGGCATCATGGTCGGCGAGGGTAGTCTGCGCCGCACAGGTGATCCCGCAACGGTCGCGCTCACCAACACCAGTCAGGAAGCCGTAACGGGTGACCGTTTTCTGCCTGCTGCGGTCGACGTTCCGTTGAATTTCTTCCCACGGTCGCCGAGCAGCAATATTGACGGACGCATCATTTCCGTTGTTGGCGGTGTTACCCAGATTGGTCAATACCAGGTCGTTGTGATGAACCGCGGGTCCGGCGATGGCCTTTCCGTCGGCGATGTACTGTCGGTTTTCCAGTCAGGCAAGGTCGTTGACGATCGAGTTAAGGGTGGCAATGTGCGACTTCCGGATGAACAAGCCGGCACGGTCATGGTTTTCAAGACCTACGATCGCATCAGCTACGGTCTGGTAATGGAGGCTACGGATGCCATTCATATTCATGACTCTATTCGCAACCCGACCTGATCTGCATATCTAAGGATTGACACGAAACGGCGCCTCACGGCGCCGTTTTTTTTGGCGCTTGAGGCAGAAATGCTCAGCTCATTTGGCGCCCGCAGCGGTATTATAGATTTCTTTGATTCCTCGCTGGCGCAACCATGAAGCACCTCGAATGGCTAACTCTCCTGCATGCCTATGTAAGCGTTAAGGAGCTGTGCGCACTCAAAGAGCGCTTTGGCGACGTTGACACGATAGTCCGCCAAAGCGAGCATAAGCTGCGTGATACCGGCCTGTCGGAAAAAAAAGCCAGAGCGATTTCGCGTCCGGATGCCGCGGTAATCGAGACAGCAATGCTCTGGCTCGCCGATGAGCGCCACCACGTTCTGACGTACGGCAGCGATGAATACCCGGAGTTGCTCACGCAGCTGCCGGGCGCGCCGCTGGCACTGTTCGTCAACGGTGATATCGATGCGCTGCATCTGCCGTCACTCGCGATTGTCGGTAGCCGCAATCCCACACGCGGCGGTATAAGCAACGCCCTCGAGTTTTCAAAACACATGGCCAGGAGCGGCTACACCATTGTTAGCGGACTCGCGCAGGGCATCGACACGGCGGCACATCGCGGTGCCCTGGAGGCTGGAGGTCGAACGGTCGCCTTGCTGGGCCACGGCATCGATCGCATATATCCGGCACAGAACCACGACCTCGCTCACCAGATAGCTAAACGCGGCGCACTCGTTACCGAATATCCGCTGGGCACAGCGCCTGACAAGCGACACTTTCCCGAACGTAATCGCCTCATCAGTGGTCTGTCTCTTGGCACTCTGGTTGTCGAGGCCGCCCGGCGCAGCGGCTCATTGATCACGGCCCGACTCGCGACTGAGCAGGGACGCGAGGTTTTCGCCCTGCCCGGTTCTATCCATAATCCGCTCGCGCGGGGCTGTCACGAACTGATTCGACAAGGGGCA
>RCNG010000115.1_pt1 | contig 31580 bp, 28 predicted proteins | sample 2041371 | NCBI WGS metagenome assembly RCNG01 (sample SAMN09708227, study PRJNA481090) | Marine sediment metagenome, whole genome shotgun sequencing project. | biome: marine sediment; feature: ocean; material: sediment; isolation source: Sewage treatment plant 1 marine sediment (STP1) ... | reverse complement strand
ACAACAACAACAACCACAAGAACAAGAACCAGAATAACAACAACAACAACAACAACAACAACAACAACAACAACAACAACAACAACTCAGAGCTCTGTTCCGAATGCTTATTTTTAGCTTTTGCTTATGCTCTTGAATTTTCTCACCTAAGTGAGGGAATGACGTAGAAGCAATTTGGTTTGCCTGTTGATGTTCAGAGGGCTTTTCAAGGCAAGGATGCCGCAGTTGAGCGAGCCAGGGATGGCCTCGAAGCGTCCCTCTGAACATCAACAGGCAAACCGAAGTGCGGACCTATTACACTCATTCCGAATAGCGGCTAAGGTAGTTTTGCTGATATTCGGAAAAAGTACGTATTTCTGTGAAGAGCCGAATTAATGTTATAAGAAATGTTTTCTATTGGTTAAAGGCTTTGTTCTTTTTACTGCACGGGTTAAAATAGCGGGTTCACAACAAATAATTGACTGGAAGACTGACCTTGAAAGAAGAACTGCAACAACTCATCAGCCAAGCGATACAGGCACTGATTGATAATGGCTCCCTGGCTGTTGAGATGCCTGATATCAAAATTGACCGCACTCGTGATAAAAGCCATGGTGACTTCGCGGCTAATGTGGCCATGTTGTTAGCCAAACCGGCGCGAAAAAACCCCCGTGAAATTGCCGCACTGATTATCGAAGCTCTGCCGGTAAGTGCTGTGCTGGAGAGGGTTGAAATTGCCGGGCCGGGGTTTATTAACTTCTATGTCAGCAATAATTCACGGCAAAATGTGGTGCACAATGTGATCCAGCAGGGGGACCGTTTTGGTTGCTCCAACAAGGGCGCAGGTAAGGCGGTGCAGGTGGAGTTTGTTTCTGCCAACCCGACCGGGCCGCTGCATGTGGGGCATGGCCGCGGTGCGGCTTATGGTGCCACTCTGGCAAATTTGCTGGCGGCTATCGGCTATAAGGTGCATCGAGAATATTATGTCAATGATGCGGGCCGGCAGATGGATATTCTGGCCACATCAGTCTGGCTGCGTTATCTTGAGCAGCATACAGCAGGCATCGTTTTTCCAGCCAATGGTTATCAGGGTGGTTATATCCTGGATATTGTGGCTGAAATAACCAGCGAGCATGGCGATGCCTATGCAGTGACAGCACAAGAGCTCATGACAGGATTACCTGCGGATGAGCCTGACGGCGGTGATAAGGAAGCCTATATTGATGCCCTGATCCAGAAAGCTAAAACCCTGTTGGGTGATAATCGTTATCGTTATGTGTTTGAATTGGCATTGAACTCTATTCTGGATGATATCCGTGAGGATCTGGCCGAATTTGATGTGCACTATGATGAATGGTATTCCGAACGCTCGCTGATGGATAAAGGGCTAGTCAATAAGGGCATTGAGCGTTTGCGGGAAAATGAACGTGTTTATGAAGATCTGGGGGCGTTATGGTTTCGCTCTACAGATTTTGGCGATGACAAGGATCGGGTGGTTCAGCGTGATAATGGTCAGACGACGTACTTTGCTTCCGACATTGCCTATCACATGGATAAGCTGGATCGGGGTTATAACAAGGTTATAGATGTCTGGGGAGCTGATCACCATGGCTATGTACCCAGAGTAAAGGCTGCATTAACGGCACTGGGGCATAATGCCGATGCGCTGGATGTTTTGCTGGTACAGTTTGCCAATCTTTATCGGGCCGGTGAAAAAGTACCCATGTCCACTCGCAGCGGCTCGTTTGTGACGCTAAGGGAGTTGCGCGACGAAGTGGGATCAGATGCTGCGCGCTTCTTTTATGTGATGCGCAAGTGTGAACAGCATCTTGATTTTGATCTGGATCTGGCCAAGTCAAAAAGCTCTGAAAATCCGGTCTATTACATACAATATGCCCACGCCCGTATTTGCAGTGTCTTCAGGCAGATGGGTGAAAAGAAGATGACTTATGATCAGGCCAGCGGATTGGCGGGTTTAGCCTTATTGGTGGAAAATCATGAAAGTGATATTTTGCAACAGCTGGCAAAATTTCCCGAAGTTGTTGATGCGGCAGCCAGCCAGTATGAGCCACACCTGATTGCTCACTACCTTCGTGAACTGGCCCATGCCCTGCACACCTACTATAACGCACATCAGTTTCTGGTGGATGACGAAAGTTTGCGTAATGCTCGTCTGGTGCTGATTGAGGCAACACGTCAGGTACTAAAAAATGGCCTGCGCCTATTGGGTGTTTCAGCACCTCAAGAGATGTAGAAGGGATGTTATTAGCCGGAAAAGGTGATAAGAATGCCTGCTAAAAAAAAGCGCAGCAAGAGAAAAACGGGTGCTACCCGAAATACGGAACAAAATACTTCCGGCCTGACCTGGATAGTGATGGGGCTGCTGGTGGGGCTGTTTGTGACTTTTCTGTGGTATCTGGATAAAGTTCCTAACCAGGAGGGGCAGCAAAATACGGCTTCTCAACAGGGGGCAAACAAACAATCAACAGCAAAAAACACGAAAAAATCACTGCCCCCGAAACATCAATTCGATTTTTATACGGTACTGCCAGATCGTAAAGTTGAGGCTATTGATTTAGATGAAGAGCGGACCTCAAGGAAAGCCGTCACGCCAAATCAGACTAAACAGGTTTCTAACTCTCAGCTAACAAAGAATCAGCAGGTAACAGGCACCAATAAAGTTAAGGAAAAAGTTTCCGCTGCTCAATCTATGTCGCTTTATCAGTTACAGGTGGGGGCCTTCAGGGAGTTGTCCAAAGCAGACGCTATGAAAGCGCAGATAGCATTCCTGGGTGTTGAATCAAATATTCAGGTCATTCATATTAAGGGTCAGAAGATGTATCGGGTACGTGTCGGGCCGAGTACAGACAGTCAAAAGATCAATCGAATCAAAGAGCAGTTAAAGGCACAGAATATTAATACCTTTGTACAGAAACTGAAGGGGTAATTCTGTTTTTTACGCGCCAGATGCCAATTAAATTATTGCTGCAAAGATAAGCTGTTCTCTCTTACCTTTGCAATAATAATTGCGCTGTTCAAATGTAGCTCCTGATTCGCATCACTGGGTGATAGGCGTCAGCTTAATTTCAACCCGGCGATTCTGTGAACGGCCCTGAGCGGTATCATTTGAGGCAATGGGATGGTCTTCACCCACACCGCGAGTCAGAATCCTTTGCGCCAATACACCGCGAGTCTGTAAATACCGGGAAACGGAATCGGCTCTGCGTTGTGATAAGCCCATATTGTAAGCAGATTCGCCAACACTGTCGGTGTGTCCATAGATGTCTACATAGGTTTTTTCATATTTATTAAAGACTTTGGCCACGGAATTCAAAACACGGTAAAAATCGGCTGAAATATCGCTGGAGTCAGTCTTAAAGGTAATATTGCCAGGCATATTAAGAATAATGGAATCACCCTGCCGGGTCACGCTCACACCCGTTGCTTCCAGCTCCTGACGCAACTGAGCTTCCTGGGTATCCATATAGTAGCCAATGCCACCACCGGCCAGGGCACCAACACCGGCACCAATCAGGGCTGATTTTCTATTATCTCCAATAATAACACCCAGTGCTGCACCACTGAGTGCACCAATGGCTGTGCCTTTAACCACATTACTGGTTTTTTCTTCTCTGGTGTAGGGGTCAACTGTAGTGCAGGCGTTGAGTAATAAGCTGGACAGTAAAATGCTGCTTCCGACCAGAAGTGGTCTGGAAATTGCGAACCGGTATTGTGTAAGATGTTTATACATAGAATGTACTCAATATTAGTTAAGGGAGGATAGGCTGCTTATTGTTAAATTATAATCAGGTATAAGACCGTTTTCTGATAAATAGTTCACCGATAAGTAAATAATCAGGGATTTCAGGTACAGAACTTAATGTCTGACGCCAGTTTAGCGGATAGCATATCACTTTACTGGCGTTGCAGGAAGTTGCTTAGTTTTCTTCTTCAGATTCAGCTGATTGCTGTGGCGGCTTACACCAGTAACTGACGTCTTTTTCTGCCTGCAAAAAAGCTTCTTTTGATTCTTGTTCGGTCAGACGTACTTTTTGTTTGCGTTGCTCATCATATCGATACAGGAATGGCGCCCTTTTGTATTTTGCAACGGTGTCTTTTGAATCCTGACAGAGCTTTGCCCGTTCCTCATCCTGTTTATCTGTTGCTTCAGTATTATCTTCCACTTTTTTTTGTTTATGGAAGATCCGACTTCCCAGATGCATTTTTTCGGCAGAATCGTCGCCGGGTCTGGCGGCATAATGAACGCGACCCTCTTCATCAGTCCATTTATAGATTTCTGTTGTTTTTTCTGCAAATACAGACTTTGTCATACTAAAGCTAAACAGTGTTAAAATGGCCAGGCTGCTTATCAAACCACTAAGAGGTTTCATTGTGACTCCTTGGAAGACTTTTGTTTAATCTAAAATCAGCTCATACAGGTATATTTGCACATTATTAAGTGACTAAAAAAACATTTTTTATTTTCTCATTATAGACGTTTTTAGCTAAGATAAAGTTAAAACGTAAAAAATTTTACAGCTAATGCTTTAAATCGCTTATTTTTGTGTACTATGTCTATATTTATAAATGACTGACAGACATTACTCAGGTATTTCGGGCCAAAAAAAACGCCCCGAAGGGCGCTTTTTTAAGTGAGCTGAGAGTTCATAAGCATCTTAATCGTTAGTAAACTCAGGATAAGCTTCCAGACCACACTCAGAGATATCAACACCCTGGTATTCATCTTCTTCGCTCACTCGAATGCCCATAATGATCTTGATAACGAACCAGACAGCCAGACTGGTAGAGAAAACCCAGGCAAAGATAGTAGCCGCACCGATTAACTGACCAGAGAAGCTGGCATCACCGTTGGTTATAGGAACCAGCATCAGGCCCAGGAAGCCCACCACACCGTGCACAGAAATCGCACCAACCGGGTCATCAATTCTCAGTTTGTCCAGAGTCAGGATGCTGAAGACCACCAGTACACCGCCCATGGCGCCAAATAAAGTGGCAAATAGAGGTGTTGGTGTGGAAGGTTCAGCAGTAATGGCAACCAGGCCGGCCAAAGCTCCGTTTAACAGCATGGTTAAATCCGCCTTGCCATACAGAAGGCGGGCAACAATCAGGGCTGCTATAGCACCGCCAGCAGCGGCAGCATTGGTGTTCAGAAAGACCATAGCCACTGAATTGGCACTGCCGATATCACCCAGTTTTAATACTGAACCACCGTTAAATCCAAACCAGCCCATCCACAGAATGAATGTGCCTAAGGTTGCTAAAGGCAGATTTGCACCTGGAATGGCCTTGATTTCACCATTTTTACCGTATTTTCCTCTACGGGCGCCCAGTAATAACACACCAGCCAGCGCAGCAGATGCGCCAGCCATATGCACAATGCCGGATCCGGCAAAGTCTGAAAAACCTAAATCGCCCAGGTTATACAAACCGAAAACATCCGCGCCATTCCAGGTCCAGGCACCTTCCACTGGGTAGATAAAGGCGGTCATAACAACTGCAAATAGCAGGAATGACCATAATTTCATACGTTCAGCTACGGCACCGGAAACAATGGACATGGCGGTGGCAACGAAGACAACCTGGAAGAAGAAATCAGAGGCATTTGAATAGACAGCATCGCCGTCAAAACCAGCCTTAGTTGATTCTTTAATAACTCCTGCAGTTAATGCATTTGTGAAATCATCGCCTGAAAGACCGATAGCTGCGTCAATACCATCTGCTACGATATTGTTTAGAAAAACTCCACCGCCCCACATAATGTCATAGCCGACAATCAGGTACATAATACATGAAATTGCATACAGGGCGACATTCTTGGTCAGGATCTCTGCAGTATTTTTGGTTCTGACCAGACCGGCTTCCAGCATTGAGAAGCCGGCTGCCATCCACATAACCAGTGCGCCGCACATTAAAAAGTAAAAGGTATCAAGTGCATATTGTAAATGATAGACGTTGTTTTCCACGGGTAAATTCTCCTATATAAAGCAGCCTATAAAGCTTCTTTTCCGGTTTCAGAGGTTCGGATACGAATGGTTTGCTCAATTGACGAAACAAAAATTTTGCCATCACCAATTTTTCCGGTATGGGATGCGCTGCGAACGGCTTCAATGACTTGATCGAGTACTTCAGAAGCAACAGCAATTTCAATTTTTACTTTTGGCAGAAAATCGACCACGTACTCGGCACCACGATAAAGCTCAGTATGACCTTTCTGACGGCCAAAGCCTTTGACTTCAGTAACTGTCATACCGTGAATACCAATATCAGATAATGCTTCGCGGACATCATCTAATTTAAAAGGTTTAAGAATAGCTGTAACAAGCTTCATTGGTTCTACTCCAAATTTATATATTAACTGGGTTGATTGGGTGTATGTTTTTTAAGCCTGGAAAAATCAATTGAATTTTCTTGCTATGAAGCAATTGATTTATCCAGATTAAAGGCTTCACCTTACTTATAAGGTAAGAAAAGCAAATGTTGTGCCACTGACAAATTGTTGTTTTTTAACAGTTACTTAATATCTAAAAGAGAGGTGCTGATTATGTCTGATGCACCATAATGGAAGCAATAGAACCGTTGCACAAAATTGGTGCACTATAGCGGTGCATAATTGGGCTGATCAGCTTGGTGAAAAAATGATTGCCTGTAACACGGTGATTTATTGGGTCATAATTTGAAAAAATGCTAGACTATGAGTTTTACTACCGATCTGACCGTTGGCCGTTATTTTTTGTGAGAAATATATCCGATGAATAAGCAATTTTTTGATGATTTGGCGAGCAAAATTACTCGTATTCTCCCCCCGGTGCCCGACACAATATCAGGAGAACTGGAGCAATCCATACGTGGTATCCTGCATAGTACATTTGATAAACTGGAGCTGGTTACCCGGGAAGATTTTGAGATTCAATCTGCAGTATTGCAAAAAACCCGAATAAAACTGGAACAACTGGAACAGAAACTGCTTGAACTGGAAAACAAACTGGATATCAAATAGCCTTAAGTTACTTAACACATAAAGGAGATGCAGAGCTTTTCTTTCATGAAAGAACCTTTCTGGTGTTTGCTCATGCCTGTTGTATTTTCCTGTCTGTTTGTTAGCACAACCAGTTTGTTAGTATCGTTGTTGTTATTCTGGTTTTTTACCAGCGCTTTCACTAAGGAGATCTCCTATAGTGTTTCAGGATTGTTAAAGTCCGATAGTATAGAAATCGAATCTGAAGATAACAGAGTAAGAGGAGGCCAATGAATTTTTTCCATCAGCATTCCATTAATAAGAAGCTGTCCCTGATTACCCTGATAACTACAGCTTTTGCTATTGCCCTTGGCTGTGTCATTTTTATCTTTACGGAAATATTTTTTAACTGGCAGGCAATGATTCGTCATCATGCCGTTCTGGCTGAAAGTATTGGCTTGAATATAAAATCGGAAATTCTGTCGGGTGATAAAGCCTCTGTGTCAAAGGCCCTGCAGGCATTTGTCATGAACCCGGATGTGGAAGCTGCCTATGTTTACGATAGTCAGAATAAACCCCTGGCTGAATACAATATTAAGCAAGAACAGGTCAATTTAAGCATAATAGTTGCCAACGTCAGCGGAGAAATTACTAACAATATAATTCAGGATACGCAGAAGGTCCAGTATCAGGATAACCGAATTTTTATTACTCGTTTTATCCTGTCTGAGAAGGATATTGTGGGCCGGGTCATTTTACAAATTTCACTGAATAAGTTTTATATACATGTTGCATGGGTTTTTCTTGTCGCCCTGATGGTGTTTATTCTGGTTAATGTTCTGAGTTTTTTAGTCTGGCAGCGTCTGAAAACCATGATAACCGAACCCATTGAAAACCTGATGAAAATCAGTAATAAAATTTCACAGGAAGAAGATTTTTCTTTACGGGTTCAGATAGACGGTGAAGATGAGCTGGCAAAGCTGGGTTCATGCTTTAATGGTATGCTCGCTCAGATACAGTTAAGAGACATTGAACTGAGTGATCATCAGGAACATCTGGAAGGCCTGGTTAAAAAAAGAACACAACAGGCAGAGCAAGCCAGCAAAGCGAAAAGTGAATTCATTGCCACTATGAGCCATGAGATCCGCACACCAATGAATGCAATTATTGGTATGACAGAATTATTGTTAAACAGTGAGTTGGGTACAAAGCAACAACGTTATGCCAATATGATCCTCAAGTCCAGTAAACTTCTGCTTACCATTATTAATGACATACTGGATTTCTCCAAAATTGAAGCCAATAAACTGGAACTGGAGGAAATTATCTTTCAGCCCAATCAGGTAATGCTGGATGTTAAGGACACTTTTGTTAATCAGGCAGCGCAACAAGGTTTGCAGCTGGAATTAGTGATTGCACCAAAAATTTCCGGTTATGTGATTGGTGACCCATTCCGATTAAAGCAGATTCTGAATAACCTGGTTTCTAATGCCATTAAGTTTACAGCTCAAGGCAAAATTATACTGAGTCTTGAACTGCTTAATGAAACACAGCATGGCATGATTTTTTGTTTTTCTGTTAAAGACAGCGGGCTTGGGATCAAAACAGAAACAATCAAAGAACTTTTTTCAGCATTCCATCAGGCAGATAATTCGATTACCCGTGAGTTTGGTGGCACGGGGTTGGGGTTGGCAATCTCACAGGATTTAACCAAGTTAATGGGGGCTGAAATTCAGGTTGAGAGTGTTGAAAATGAAGGCAGTCGGTTCTTTTTCTCATTGCAGTTTAAAAAAGTTACCCCGGAAGAGTTAGCCAGGAATGAAAAGCTACAGGAACTCTCTCATGAAGTCCAGTTAACTGAAGATTTGAATAATGATGACTATAAAATATTAGTCACCGATGATGATCCGATAAACCAGGAAGTCATTACTAATATTTTGCTAAGTTTTGGTTTCAATGTTGAAATAGCCAATAATGGTATGGAGGCATTAAAGCTTATAGAGCGTAAAGGAAAAAATTATTATGATCTGGTATTGATGGACATCCAGATGCCAGGCATGGATGGTTATGCAACAACGCGAAAATTGAGAGCGGCTAATTTTTCAGCGCCTATTTTAGCCTTGAGTGCTCATGCCAGTAATGAGGCTCGTAAAGCGGCATTAGAATCGGGTATGAATGATTATTTGAGTAAACCTATTCAGATGGATACTTTAAATGTTGCTATGAATCAATGGCTTGGTATGAAAACTTTATTGAAAGATCACGAGGATGGTTTTTTGATGGTAAAGGAAAGTTTGCCCAAAGGCGCTCTATTTGCTGAAGACTATTTATCCGCTGAAGGCTCTTTGCTCGCTGAAGGCTCTATACCTGCTGAAGGCTCTCTACTAGCTGAAGGCTCTCTACAATTTGATGGTTCTACAGGCGTAACTGAACAACAAAATCCATTCAATGACTTGACTACCGTTGCGTTGGATGAGATCCTGATTCGCCTGAATAACAATACCGGGTTATTGAAAAGGTTATTGGAAAAATATTATGATACCTACATAAATCATTTTGATATGATTCAACAGGCCTATGATAATGAACAATACTATGAAGTCTCTGAGCTGGCACATAAAATAAAAGGTGCTTCACGTTCGCTGGGTATTGAAAGTGTTGGTTTAACGGCTGAAAAGCTGGAATGGAGTCTGAAAGAAGGCGTTGTTTCTGAGGACACTGATTATGTTGAATTACTGGCGCTATTAAGAAATTCTCTTATTGAAACCATGAATGAATTATATGAATTTTTGGGACGGAAAAATTAAACTTATTAAAGGGAGATAATTATGAACGATACAAAAGCTATCAGCTTGCAATGTCTGATTTTTTTCTGTGCGATGACTCTTTTACCTGTTTCTGTAAGTTTTGCTGAAGATGATATTATTCTCAAGGGAAGCTCTCTCAAGGAAAGCACTCTCAAGGAAAGCACTCTTAAGGAAACTACTCTCAAGGAAAGCACTCTCAAGGAAACTACTCTCAAGGAAGAAAAGACGACCTCAGAGCAGGCTTCACAGCCTATTATATCCAGTGAGCAATTAACTCAGTGTCTGGAAAAGATAGAGCTGGCAAATCAGACTGCCAATAAACTGGATGAACAGGCTGGCGAACTTGAACATCTAAAAAATAATCTTGATGAGCTGAAGCAGGAGCTGGAGTCAAAAAGAATGCATCTGGATTTGCATAGCGAGGTTTCTGTGAATGAGTTTAACCAGATGAAAAAAAGGCTGACGCTGTTAACTCAAAATTATAGTTCAGAAGCCGAAAATTATAATCATTCGGTAGAGCAGCATAAGGCAGATAATGAAGCGCTTAAGGCCGAGTGTGGTGACAAACGATATTTTGAAAATAAAACAACACCTGTTTTGTCTCAATAGAGGGTGAATTGAGACATAATATCTTTCTCAACAGGAAACGTACTGCTTGGGACCTCCATGACAGTTAATTCTGACAACTTTCATTCAGGAAAGGCGCTATAATTCAAGCTGGAGTGAATATATAAGGATATATAGAAATGTCACTATCGGTCGTGTACAGTCGCGCAGGTGGTTTGCAAGCACCTCTGGTAACGGTTGAAGTACTGCTGACCAATGGTCTGCCGAGCCTGAACATTGTTGGATTGCCGGAAACTGCAGTCAAGGAGAGCAAAGACCGGGTCAGGGGGGCAATTATAAACAGCCAGTTTGACTTTCCAGTACGGCGTATTACCATCAATCTGGCTCCTGCCGATTTGCCCAAGGAAGGAGGCCGCTTTGATTTGCCCATTGCACTGGGCATTCTGCTTTCTTCTGCTCAGCTTGACCTGTCAAAAAGCAATGACCCGCACAGGGCTAACCAAAATGACTTTATAGAACAATTTGAGTTTATTGGCGAACTGGCCTTGAGCGGGCAATTACGAGCCGTTAAAGGTATTCTTCCAATTGCCATTCAGGCGAAAAAAAACCAGCGAATTTTAATTGTACCGGAAGAAAATGGTGCAGAGGCTGCACTGGTTACGGGATTGCAGGTTTATACAGCCAAACACATACTGGAGGTTTGTGCCTTTATAACAGGTGAAAAAAAGCTCAATGAACCTGAACCTCGGAGCGTCGCAAAACAGCACGGATATGAAATCTGTTTGTCTGATATTCGAGGTCAGAAAAGTGCTAAAAGAGCATTAGAAATTGCCGCCGCAGGGCAGCATTCGCTGCTTATGAAAGGACCGCCGGGAACAGGGAAAACCATGTTGGCCAGCCGGCTGGTCACTATTTTACCGGATATGGACAATACTGAGGCAGAGGAAGTTGCGGCAATTCGTTCTGTTTGTGGCGAAAGGGTTAATTTTGACAACTGGGAGGTTCGTGGCTTCAGGGTGCCCCACCATACAGCATCCGGGGTGGCTCTTGTGGGCGGCGGCAGTCATCCAAGACCCGGTGAAATTAGCCTGGCCCATAATGGCGTGCTGTTTCTGGATGAGTTACCCGAATTTAATCGTAATGTTTTAGAAGTGTTAAGAGAACCTCTGGAGTCCGGGAAGATTGTCATTTCCCGTGCCGCAAAACAGGCTGAATTTCCGGCCACATTCCAGCTTATAGCTGCCATGAATCCGTGCCCATGTGGTTATTGGGGCGACAGCCAAAACAATTGCCGCTGTACCAGTGAACAGGTTCAGCGCTATCAAAATAAACTGTCCGGCCCTTTTCTGGACAGAATTGATATGCATATCGAAGTACCGGCATTATCACATCAGGAACTACAGCAAAGCAGTGCTAGCATAGAAACCAGTGCTGAAGTGAAACTACGGGTTATGCAGGCTCAACATCGCCAGAAAGCGCGGCGTAAGCGTTGCAATGCCCTGCTGAATAATAAAGAAATAGAACAGGATTGCCGCTTGTCGTCAGACAACCAGAAAGTTCTGGAAAAAACCATGAATAAAATGAATTTGTCGGCTCGTGCATATCATCGAATATTGAAACTGGCCCGAACAATTGCTGATCTGGAGGGCAGTAATGACATTCAGTTACATCATCTGACAGAATCGATTGGCTATCGCAAAGTGGATCTACTTCAGTAAGAAAAAACCATAGTGGACTATGAATAATAAGCAGTTTTACAAAAAATTACTGGAACAAATACCCTACTGGCAGACGCAAGGCTGGCTGGATCAGCAAGCTGCGCAGAGCATCCTTCAGGATGCCCATACTGCAATACATAAGTCTCATAAGCTGAGTCTTATTTTAGGTGTTATGGGCGTTTTGCTGCTTGCTGCAGGTGCTATCAGCTTTTTTGCTGCCAATTGGCAGGGTATGAGTAAGCTGCTTAAATTAGGTCTGTTGTTTTCTTCTATGACGGGTGCTTATCTGGCTTGCGCATATTATTTGTCTGAACCGTTTCCGGGACGACAGCGTCATCCGGAACTGGGTCAGGCTTTTCTATTGCTGGGCGTTATATTGTTCGGCACTAATATCATGTTGATCGCGCAAATTTATCACATTGACAGCCACTATCCGAATGGTGTTTTTTTCTGGGCTGCAGGTGCGTTGATGACCGCTATTATTATGCGCTCTGAAACTGTCATGATAGCCGCAACCCTGCTGGCATTGTTATGGAGCGGGTCGGAAATTTTTGATTTTAGACAAATACACTGGCCCTATTTGTTTTTCTGGTTTATCAGTGTTTTGTTTGTTATCCGCCAGGGATTTCATCTGGCGAGTCACTTTATCATACTCAGTCTGTTCTGCTGGTCATTATTCAGTTTTACCACCTTCATCCGTTATGCCTCTGAAGGTTTTATTGTGCAAATTTATTTACTGATTGGTATTGCAATTTTTATGCTGTCACGAACATTAAAAGCCTGGCAATACTGGCCGGGCTTTGCAGAAAACATGTCTCGATATGCCCTGGTTTTTGCCTTGATTTTTATCTATGTTCTGAGTTTTCCCGGTTTGGATTTATATCCATCCCTGTCTCATAGCACCATGGATCAAGTGACCTGGATGCTGATTAATCTTGTTCTGATGATACTTATTTCGGTGTTACTTATGGGGCGTTTGAAACGTATTCATGGCCCCTTGCCGCTGTACAAATTGATGGGTATTATCTGGCTGGGCATCCTCTTTGCAACTTTGTTAATGAATGTCTTTCTTTATCAGGATCAACAGGGCATAACCGTGATTATGGTTAACCTGTTATTGTTTTCACTGGTTGTCTGGCTGATTTATACCGGCCTGGCAGAACATAAACGATTTTATGTTAATTCAGCATTCGTTATTTTTACCATCACCCTGATCAGTCGCTATTTCGATACCTTCTGGAGCTTAATGAACCGCTCCCTGTTTTTTATTACCGGCGGCTTGATACTGATCATTGGCGGTTACTGGCTGGAAAAGAAAAGGCGTCAACTTGGCAAACGTCTGCGTCAGCAGAGTGCCCAAACTAATAACCATCATTCTCCTGAGCAGCAGGAGGATAACCATGTTTAAAGAGCCGGTTTTTAAAGCAAGGCACAGCAGGTCAGGCAAAGCCGTTCTGCCGGCAATAGTATTGATTATTGTTATGCAGATATTATTTCTTATGGCAATGATTGCTAATCGGCAAAGCATTTTATCATCGGATATTATTGTGGTTCTGGAAACACGCCCCATTGATCCACGTTCCCTGTTTCGTGGTGATTATGTGCGTTTAAAATATGATATTAATAATTTGCAGCTGGATGAATTATCAGGTGATAGGACGTTTAAAATTAATGACACCGTTTATGTAGTGCTAGAACAAAATGGCCCGTTCTGGGATGCACAGGGCATTTATCTGCAACGGCCTGTGTTGCCGGAAAGTCCAGCCAATAGCCCTAAAAAACGCCGGCATGTGATCCGCGGAGTGATTAAAACCGTGAATAACCGGCACTGGAGTCGGGATGATAAAACCGTTGTTGATGTCACCAGTCTGCGAGTCAGCTATGGAATAGAAAATTACTTCGTACCAGAAGGTGAAGGGTTAAAACTTGAACGTCCTGAACCGGGTGATAAAGTAACCCTGGAAGTCGCTCTGGATAAGGATGGCCGGGCAGCCATTAAAACCCTCTTGCTAAACGGGGTTGCGCAGTATCAGGAAGCATTATTTTAGCGCAATTGCTGTACTTTTCAGTGAACCGCAGTATTTATTCGTTGAGCGCTAGTTAAAAAGTTGCTGATTGACAATCTGTAAACTAGAGTTAAAAAAATAGCTGGGAAAATAGCAATGAAATCAACAGATACTAAGCTTTTCATCTTCATCATTATGATTTTTATCCATGTTTTCTTTAACAGCGCTTTAGCTGATGAGAAAAAGAGAATTTTTATTTTGCACAGTTATGAAATAGACCATGTCTGTGGCAGACCTCAAAGTATGGGGGTACAAAGAGCTTTGCTCAAGTCGGGGTTTGGAGCAGACGATCTGCTTCTGAAAAGCTATGCAATGGACACAAAAAAGACCAATAACACTCCCGATTTAATCGCCCGGCAGGCAGAAATTGCCTTGCAAAAAATACAGGAGTTCAACCCCCATGTTCTGATTACTCTTGATGATAATGCTTTTCGCGCGGTTGCACTGGAGCTGGTTGACAGTGATATACAAATAGTCTTCAGTGGCATGAATAATATTCCTGAACGATATAATGAAACAGTCCAGTGGCTGGATGATATAAAATTACCGGGTCATAATATTACCGGAGTCTATGAAAAAATACATTTTTCTACTGCGGTAAAAGTGCAAAAAAGTATTCAGCCGGAAATGAAAAAAATTCGTATTTTTTCGGATAATTCTCCTACTGGAAAAGCATTGATTAGACAGGTAAAGCTGGAAATTGAGCAAACGCCGATTCCGGCCATACCCGATTTCTTCATTACCGACAGTTGGGAGGAATATCAACAAAAAGTGCTCGAAACTAACTACTCTGACGTTGATACTTTATACCCCATTGCGCTGCGACTGATAGATAAAAATGGCCAGACCTATACCGGTTCGAAGATTCTAACCTGGACAAGCCAGAACAGTATTAAACCCTCTATACCACTCAATTTTGCCTTTGTTAAGCTGGGCTTGTTAGGAGGAGCAGGCGTAGACTTTGAAGCAATGGGATATCAGGCGGGTGTTATAGTCGCAAAAATATTGTCAGGACAAGACGCTGCGAATATACCCGTTGAGGATGCACAACGCCACGCACTGGTCTTTAACATAACTCGTGCTAAAGCGCTGGGTATTGAAATTCCTACAGATATTCTTTTTGCTGCTGATGAAGTCTTCAAATAGCTTGATAGTACATACTGATCATTAGTACACTTTCATTATGATCAATTGGCCAGGCTCCTGGTATCAGAACAAGACATTCCAGATTATGAAAAATGCTCAAGAAATAATTAAACCAATCATTAGTGACAGGCACCTTTTGTCTGGCTGTTTCAAGCTGTCAACGCTCCTGGGTATGAGTATAGCGGGTATCATTGTAATTATTACAATTGCAACTGCAACCGCTTTTTTTTCAGTCTATGATGAGCGCCTGACTTACGAATTTAAGGAAAGAGTCTTTTCAGAGAGTGAAGAAATTTCTCAAAAAATAAAAAATAAACTACAAAGCATTCAGCAACAATTACACCTGCTGGCTCTGGATAATAGTGTTCGGGTCAATCTTATGCTGGATGTGGATAATCAATTGCTTGAGAAATTAAAAGCACGTTATGATAAATCACAAAATATCGTGCATTTTATTATCAAAGAAGAGAAATCTGAGATTATTAACTTCAGTCATTTGCCCAACTCAGAAAACCTTATAAAAAAATTTTTGGCATTAAAACACCGTGATGGCCTATTTTATCGTGAACAGAATAACAATATCTATGTAGGTTTTACTACCCCTATTATTCACCGTGACAAGCGGCTTGGTAGTGCGGGCAGTATTTTTCATTTCCAACCCACTCAATTTTATTCCAAATCTATAAATGGTGGAGCCCGATTACTCTTTAAAGAGACTGAAAAATCTATTTTTGATATTAAATATAAGCGTCCCATTACTTTAATCAGAACTGAGAGCGAAAAGCAAGCTGTAACCAGATTGGATGAAGTGCTTGTTGATGGCAGCATGGGCTACCTGGTTGAGCTGGGAAATTTACCTGAGTTCCTTTATTTTATGCCGCGCACTAAATTAGATGAAGCTCGCAAAGAGGGTATATTTAGCGTAATTATTCTGGCAATTATTGGCGTATTAACAGGAATTCTTTTAGCTGTATGGCTTAGTCAAAAAATCAGTCGGCCACTTGGTTCACTTATTGTTGATTTTAACAATATTGCTACAGCTTCAGGTACCAGGCAAATTAACCGTAAAAGTCACATCAATGAACTCAACGAGTTTAGTGAAGCCTTGATTCATATTGTCGATAATCTGAAAAAAGCGGAACAGGAAGTCACCCAATCGCATGAGAACTTAAAATACATATTAGATAATATGGATTCATTGATCTCGATTAGTAATGTTAATACATCGGAAACTCTTTTTATCAATCACTATGGCTTTAAGACCCTGGAAAATTTGGGCGATGCTAAACTGTTGCAGAGGCTTGCAGAGTACCTGATAAATAACACGACTTATCGCAGCGAAGAACAAGCTGATGTACAAGCCAGTTTGTCCAGGATGAAAACTTATGATATCTATGATAAACAGAGTCAACACTGGTTTGAATATCAAACCCGGATTATTCCATGGATTGATGAAACCACGGTGAGAATGACAGTAATCAATGATATTACCAGCCGGAAGCTGGCAGAGAATGAATTGCGTTTATCAGCGGCTGTGTTTGATACAGCCAAAGAAGCATTGATGATTACTAATCCACAGAATCACATTTTAAAAGTAAATCGGGCATTTTGTGATATCACCGGTTTTACTGAGTCCGAAATTCTGGGTGAGTCAGGCTTAATTCTGGACTCTGACCGAAAGGATGAAACGACTTATAATGAACTGACATCGACCCTTAAAGAGCAAGGACACTGGGAAGGTGAAATATTAAAACGAAAAAAAAATGGTCAGGTTTTTCCTGTATGGATATCGATTACAACGGTCTACGATAGCACTGGCAATACAGAATATTATGCCGCCTTGTTTGCAGATATCACTCAGCGAAAAAGCGATGAGGAGAAGATCCGGCACCAGGCAAATTACGACTCGCTAACCGGTCTGCCGAACAGGACTTTATTTATCGATCGTTTTCATAGTGCCATTGAGCGTGCCAATAGAGAACAGTCCAGGATTGCACTTATGTTCATCGATCTGGATCAATTCAAACACGTTAATGATACTTTAGGTCATCCGGCGGGTGATCAGCTGCTGCAACTTGCCTCACACCGATTGTCTGAAACTGTGCGCAGTTCAGATACCGTTGCCCGGTTAGGTGGGGATGAGTTTACAGTACTTATGCCAGACCTCAGGGAGTTGCATCATGTCAATAATGCGGTGAGAAATATTTTACTTATTATAGCTGAACCGTATCACATCAATAACAATAAGGTCTTTGTTTCAGCCAGTATCGGCGTTACGATTTTTCCGGATGATGCTACAACTGTAGACGCATTACTGCGCAATGCCGATAGTGCTATGTACCGCGCAAAAGAGCAGGGCCGTAACAATGCTCAATACTTCACTCTTGAATTGAATCTTAGGGCAAAAAGAAGACTGCTGTTAGAAACGGCGCTCAGGCATGCTATCGAGAATAATGAATTAGAGGTTTATTACCAACCGATTCTGGATGCTCTAACCGGGAAAATTGTCAGTTCTGAAGCCTTGCTGCGCTGGCATTCACAGGAACATGGTGTCATCTCTCCTCTAGAATTCATACCACTGGCTGAAGATTCAGGTCTTATTGTGTTAATAGGTAAATGGGTACTGGAAACTGCATGCCATACTGCTGTGAACTGGACAAAAAAAAATAAACGCCCGCTCAGGATAGCGGTAAACTTATCCATTCGGCAATTCCAGCGTGATGACGTCCCCCTGTTGATTAAAAGTGTATTGAGTAAGACCGGTCTGCCACCTGATCAGCTGACCGTTGAAATTACGGAAAACCTGTTGTTGCGTGATGATAAAAAAACTCTGGATACATTGCATGATATACGGGAAATGGGGGTAGCAATAGCGATAGACGATTTTGGAACGGGCTATTCATCATTAAGCTATCTGAAGCGTTTTCCTGTTACAACAATTAAGATTGATCGCTCGTTTATTGACGGACTGCCAACTGACTCAGAAGATGTTGCACTGGTAGAGGCTATTCTTTCATTAAGCAAAAGTCTCGATCTAAAAGTCATTGCAGAGGGTGTTGAAAATGAACAGCAGTATCAATTTCTGCGCGAAAGAGATTGCGCTATGGTTCAGGGCTTCTATTTTAGCAGACCAGTACCTGAGCAGGAGTTTTTAAACTACTCATCAGACCGGTAGCTATTAGTATAATTTCTTTGCGCCTTTCGGACGTCTTTTGAAACGTTTGTAACTCCATTGATATTGAGAGGGGACTTCCCGGATGTATTCTTCTACCATTCTATTCAGAGCTGTTGCAGAAACCAGTGCATCAGCGTTGGCAATTTGCGGATCAGCCTGCCTGATGTGCAGGTGATAACCCTGTCCCCTGGGCAGACGTTCAGCATAGCCAATGACAATAGTCGCTCCGGTCTTGCTGGCCAGCTTGGAAATAAAGGTCATGGTGAATGTCGGGATAGTAAAAAAAGGCGCAAAGACGCCACTATTAATATCATCGGGGTTCTGATCGGGCAAAATACCGGTGCCATTTCCTTGCCTGAGTGTTTTCAGAATACTCTTTACACCAGAAGCATCGGCTGCAACCAGAGTGGCTCCTGAACGAATACGTGCGCTACGCACGATGTCGTCCAGTGCTTTGATTTTGGGGCGGGAATATAAAATAGTGACCGGGATGTTAGCGCCCAGATAAAGGCCGGCGATTTCCCAGCATCCCAGATGCGGTGTGAGTAAAAAGACACCTTTGCCCGATTGCAAGGCGGCATCCATGTGCTCCCTGCCGGAAACCTGAGTGAACAATGACAGGGTTTTTTCTGATGACCAGAGCCACATGGGGCCCATTTCAGTCAATGACTTACCTAGCTCTATCAAACTGTCTTTCAAAATGGATTCCTGCTGTCGGCTATCCAGTTCCGGAAAACAGGTCTGGATATTAATGTTTGAAACCCGCCAGCTATTGCCTTTTAGATAATACAGCAGCAGCCCAATCCAGGAACCCATCAGGTGGTTCAGCCTTAGAGGCAGCAGGGCAAAAAAGTGCAGAATGATTGTTATGATAATTTTTTGTATATTTTGTAACATAGCTTGTAACATAAGTCTGAAAATGATTTCTAAAAAGGCGGCTCAGGCTTGATCGATGGACATAAGCGGTTTTATGGTCTTAAGCAAACTGCTGAACAGGCTGGCATTGAGTTTTTCCTCCTGCGCCAGTAATTGCTTCATGTGTTCCCGCTGTGTCGGCATACTAAAGCAGGCGGGACAGGAGTCGGGAATTACCGGTAGTTGTGCGGCCCTGGCATATGCGCTGGTGAGGGTTTCCCGGGCATAAACCAGAGGGCGAATAACCCGAAGTTCACCGGTCCGGATAGTGTAATTGGCCTTCATGGTTTGTAATTTGCCATTATGAAAGGCTGACATCAAAAAACTTTCCGCCAGATCATCCAGGTGCTGTGCCAGTGCCAGAACATTATAGCCTTCCTTTCGAGCCGTTGTGTACAGGATACCGCGTTTCATTCGAGAACAGAAAGAGCAAAATGAATCACCGTCCATAGCACTTTCAGCCTGGTCTAAAATGGCCTGCTGCTGATAAAAATAGGGGATCCCCAATTGCGCCAGATAGTCTTTCAGTGCAGACGGATCAAAACCCTCAATCAGGGGATCAACAGTGACCGCAGCCAGATGAAATTTTATCGGTGCATAGTGGCTTAAATGATGCAGGATCAGTAATAAAGATAAAGAATCCTTGCCGCCGGAAACGCCCAGCAATATCCGGTCACCCTCATTGATCATTTTGAAGTCAGCAATAGCACGGCCCACATGGCGCATTAACCGTTTTGGTGGTTTAAGGTATTTTTTTTCAGCTATAGCGTGTTCAGGCATATCTTTATAACCATCTTTTATTAACCGTTTTTAAACAACAATCTTGTTTCTCTGGCAGCTTATTCAATGTCGTCTTTGTCGTATGATAGCAGAAATAAGGGGCTTTTTTTCAGTTTGCTTGTCTTTTCCCTTGAACACTTTGCCTATGTCAATTATTCTTGAATAAATTAAATAGGAGAACAAAATGGCAGGTTTTGATGCATTTGTGATTGGTTTTTTAGCCCTGGCGATCATTCTGGTAGTGCTGGGCATAAAAAAAGTTGACCAGGGAATGGAATTCACAGTTGAACGTTTCGGGCGTTTTACCCGTTCATTGCGTCCCGGTTTAAATTTTATTGTCCCGGTCATGGATAACATTGGCCACAGAGTGAATATGATGGAACGGGTTATGGATGTTCCGTCTCAGGAAATCATTACCAAAGATAATGCTATGGTCAAAGTGGATGGTGTGGTCTTTTTTCAGGCCATGGACAGCGCCAAAGCCTCCTATGAAGTGAATGATCTGGAACATGCCATTCTCAATCTGACCATGACCAATATCCGTACCGTAATGGGCTCCATGGATCTGGACGAATTGTTATCCAAGCGTGATGAAATTAACAGTCAGTTATTAAATGTGGTGGATGATGCCACTACTCCATGGGGGATCAAAGTAACCCGTATCGAAATCAAGGATATTGCACCGCCAAAGGATCTGGTGGATGCTATGGCCCGGCAAATGAAAGCGGAACGGGAAAAAAGGGCCAGTATCCTGGAAGCCGAAGGTGAACGTCAGGCGGAAATTTTACGTGCGGAAGGTGAAAAGCAGGGAGTAATTCTCAAGGCTGAAGGTGATCGTGAAGCGGCTTTTCGTGAGGCAGAAGCGCGGGAACGACTGGCAGAAGCGGAAGCCAAAGCCACCATGATGGTCTCTCAGGCGATAGAAAAGGGCAATATCAATGCCATCAATTACTTTGTGGCAATTAAGTATGTCGATGCTCTGAAAGAAATCGGCAGTGCCGAAAATCAAAAACTGGTCTTTATGCCACTGGAAGCATCCGGTGTGATCAGTGCCCTTGGCGGCATTGGCGAATTAGCAAAAGAAGTGTATAAAAAGGATGAAAAAACACCATAACAGCGCTCAAAACAGAGTAGAAAAAATACCGATTATAAAAACTATAGCATAGAAAGGGGCTTGGCCTGATGGAATCAATGTTTACCCAGCTGGAGTTCTGGCACTGGTTGACCTTTGCGGTGGCGCTGGTTATTCTGGAAGTGTTTAGTCCGGGGGCATTCTTTCTCTGGCTGGGGATTGCCGCAGCTTGTGTGGGCATGGTGGTGCTTGTTCGTCCAGAATTAAGCTGGCAGGGGCAATTTATTACTTTTGCCGTGTTATCGGTTGCCACCATTGTGTTATGGCGGCTTGGCAGAGGTTTTTTCCCGCAGCAAAAATCCACGGTACCCAATTTGAATCGCAGGGCAGAACAGTATATGGGCCGAACCTTTAATCTGGTTGAGCCTATTGTCAATGGCACAGGTAAAATCAAAGTGGATGATTCAACCTGGCGGGTACAGGGTGAAGATGCGCCCATCGGTTCTCAGGTCAAGGTGATCGGGGTAGATGGAATTGTTTTCGTGGTTGAAATTATAAACGCAAAATGACCACCATAGCGGTGTTTATGAGCGGGCGATTTTAAGCAGATTAGACGCTTCAACCAACAGACAGTCAGCCTGACTGGATTGTTTTAAATAAGCAATCACCAGCTCGCTTGCTTCACTGTTTAGAATACTGTTAATGTGTTCCATGGGCTTAAACTGTTCTGCTGTAAAATCAATGACATCATTGATATCATCAATGCGCAGTGCAACCGTGGGCGCGATGCCATCCCGGGTTATATAAAGTAACACCTGCCGTGATGATTCTTTCAAATAGGTACGTGCCTGCTCAAATCGTTTCATCAGACATTTTAAGGTAACGTTTCTTTCGTAACGTAAAATCTTCAGGGCATGGTCAAGGTCATTATTTTTTTTCATATCAAGCAACTTGTCAGCCAGGCTATGAATTTGTGTGTGGGGTTTATCAAATTCAGATAAAGCTTCCATCAGGGTTTCATCGCGGGACTTAAATGTGTCATACCACTGGCCAAAAGCACATTTATGAGGATCTTTGGCTTTCACAAAGGGTGTATCGTTGAGTAAACTGTCTTCAAGAGCCTGCACCCATTCGATATGATCTTTCTCTCTTTCGGTGAGCATATTGCCCAGTTCCCGGCTAATGGTAAGAACTTTTGAAATATCAATAGCATAGAGAGTATCTGAGACCCAAAAGGTAAATGCTCGCAAGCCGTTGGCGTAGTGTGCCATAATTTGACTGGCAGAGTGTTGCGAAGCAGTCGCCTGTGTTGCTGGTGAAGTCATTGTTAGGTCCTGTCCTGATGGGCTTATGCTCACTTTGGTAAAAGATATTACGGACCACTGAATATAATCTTTAATTTTCAGCCGATTTATATCGAATTGGAATAATTTCTGATTTATAGCAAACAATCCGCTATAATGCGGCAGTTCTTTTAACTCTTTATTAACAATAGCTTAATTTTAGCTTATTTTTGGACTTTCACAGTGAAAGATATCAGTAAAATCAGAAACATTGCCATTATTGCACACGTTGACCATGGCAAAACCACGCTTGTCGATGAACTACTCAAACAATCCGGTACCTTTGGCGATCATCAGGAAGTTTCCGAGCGCATGATGGACTCCAATGATCTGGAAAAAGAACGTGGTATCACAATTTTGGCCAAAAATACCGCCATTGAATGGAACGACTATCACATTAATATTGTTGATACACCGGGACACGCCGACTTTGGCGGTGAAGTGGAACGGGTACTGTCCATGGTTGATTGTGTCTGCCTGCTGGTTGATGCGGTTGAAGGCCCCATGCCCCAGACCCGTTTTGTGACCCAGAAAGCCTTTGAACTGGGTTTGCATCCCATTGTCGTGGTCAATAAAATTGACCGTGACGGCAGTCGTCCGGATTGGGTCATTGACCAGACATTTGATCTGTTTGACCGTCTGGGCGGAACGGATGAGCAACTAGATTTTCCAATTGTTTATGCCTCGGCCATTTATGGCTATGCCTCATTGCAAGATGATGTGCGCGAAGGCGATATGCTGCCGTTGTTTGAAACTATTGTGGAAAAAGTTTCCCCGCCTGACGTCGATCTGGACGCCCCGTTCCAGATGCAGGTGATCAGCCTGGACTACAATAGTTACCTGGGCGTTATTGGTATTGGCCGGATCAAACAGGGCACCATCAAGGCAAACTCCCAGGTGGTTGTTATTGACCACGAAGGTTCTGAGCGCAAAGGCCGTTTATTGAAAATCTTTGGCTTCAAAGGGCTGGAACGAGTAGAAGTAGCAGAAGCACAGGCCGGTGACATTATTGCTTTTTGTGGCATTGAAGGGCTTAATATCTCCGATACGCTGTGTGATCCCAATTCAGTGCAGGCACTGCCGGCCCTGACTGTAGATGAGCCAACGGTGACCATGACCTTTCAGGTGAACAATTCGCCTTTCGCCGGGCGGGAAGGCAAATTTGTCACCTCCCGTCAGATCAGGGATCGTCTGGAAAAAGAACTGTTACATAATGTTGCCCTCAGGGTTGAACAGACAGAAGATCCGGACAAATTTAAAGTCTCAGGTCGTGGTGAGTTGCATTTAGGCGTACTTATTGAAAATATGCGTCGTGAAGGCTTTGAATTAGGGGTTTCCAGACCTGAAGTGATCTACAAAGAAATTGACGGAGTGATGAGTGAGCCCTTTGAAGACGTGATGCTGGATGTGGAAGAGCAGCATCAGGGCAGTATTATGGAAAAAATGGGTGAGTGTAAAGGCGAACTCACCAATATGGTACCCGATGGTAAAGGCCGGGTCAGACTGGAATACATGGTACCGTCCCGGGGGCTGATTGGTTTTCAGACCGAGTTTATGACCACAACCTCCGGCAGCGGTTTGTTTTATCATAATTATGACCATTATGGTCCGGCTATTCCGGGTGAATTTGCCAAACGCAACAATGGGGTGCTGATCAGTAATGCTCAGGGGACTTCGGTTGGTTTTGGTTTGTTTAACCTGCAGGATCGCGGGCGAATGTTTATTGGTCATGGCGTGGATGTTTATGAAGGTATGGTTATTGGTATCCATTCACGCAATAATGATCTGGTGGTCAATCCCCTGAAAGCCAAGCAATTGACCAATGTCAGAGCCTCTGGAACCGATGAAGCGGTCACTTTGACACCGCCCATTATTATGTCCCTGGAGCAGTCCCTGGAATTTATTGACGAAGACGAGCTGGTTGAAGTTACCCCGGAAAGTACCCGGATCCGTAAGCGTTTATTAACTGAAAATGAACGCAAGCGTGCTTCTCGGGTGAAAAAAGGTTAACCAGACTCCCTCTGTTTATTATTTGCAATTTTCTCTCTCTTTTCGGAAAATACGGATTGCGTATTGGGCAAAAACTGCCTACCCTTAACACTATTCAACTAAAGATAATAATTCAGGGACATTTTATGAAACTATTTAAGCACACATTCATTCTGGTTATGGTACTGTTTTTACTGGGCATAGGCACTTTTGCCCAGGCTGAAAATGCTAAGGAATATGCTGATCATATCGTGTATTTCAATGCCTTTCCAACAGACTCACTGCCACGGCAAATGACCAAGCAATATGGCTTGAAACGCAGTAAAAACTACGCCATGATTAATATTTCGGTTATGGAAAAAGGCACCGGGGTACCAGTGGGTGTTAAATCGGATGTTTCCGGGAATTTAAAAAATCTTATGGGGCAAAGCCGGACACTGGAATTTCGCGAAATCAAAGAGGGCAAAGCCGTGTATTATATTGCCCAGGTAGGCGTACAGAGCCATGAAGTGGTGAATTTTAATATTGATATCAAGCCTGATGACAGCCAGGAAAAGTATGAAATTAAATTCAGTAAAAAGTTTTAATAGCCAACTTTTTGCGGCACATTTTTTGTTGTTCTAAATTTGCGTCCGCAAGCTGACATTGAACAGTGAAAACACACCAAACGCAATAATAATACCGCCGGCCAGAGTCCGAACCCAGTTTTTTCGAATAAAACTGGACAGGCTGGCGGCAAAAACACCCATTGCCAGCAGCATGGGCAAGGTTCCCAGGCCAAAGCTCAGCATTAATAACCCTCCCTCAATGGCATTGCCGGTAGAAATAGACCAGAACAGAATGGTATATACCAGACCACAGGGTAACCAGCCCCATAGTGACCCCAGGATTAAGGCCTGAAAGGGTGACTTAACCGGTATAAACTTGCGGCTGAGCGGTTCTATACGCTTCCAGATCACACCTCCGGCGCGTTCTATTTTTCGCAGCCCGCCCCACCAGCCGCCAATGTAAAGTCCCAGAGCAATCATAAACAGTGCCGCAAAAATCTGCAGACCAAATTGAATATTATGCAAAACAGGCAGATTGCTGGCCAGCATACTGATACCCCCGACCAGTAAACCGGCAAAGGTATAACTCATTATGCGGCCGCCATTATAGGCCAGCAAATACGGGTAGAGCTTTTTGGCAGACTGTCCCGGCGCAGCCGAACCATTTGCCGGACTGATACCAAAAGTCAATGCGCCGACGATACCGCCGCACATGCCCAGGCAGTGTACCCCACCCAGCAAACCGGCAATAAAAGCCGCAACATAAGACGCTTCTACGGGCATTTAAGTGATCCTGTGGTAATTCATGATCAATGGCGCATGATCGGAAAAACGCTGATCTTTGTAGATTGATGTAGATTCCAGCTGTGGCGCGAGAGCAGGTGAAATGACCTGATAATCAATGCGCCATCCGGTATTGTTAGCCCAGGCCTGACCTCGGTTTGACCACCAGGTGTATTGATCGGCTTCCTGGTTAAGAACCCGGAAGGCATCCACCAGCCCTATTTCCTCCCCGAACAGCTTATCCATCCAGGCGCGTTCTTCCGGCAGGCAGCCGGAACGGCTTTTATTACCATTAAAATTTTTGATATCAATTTTTTTATGTACAATATTCCAGTCGCCACAGAGAATATACTCACGGGAACTGTGCGCCATATCTTTGAGTATGGGGGTTATCCTGTCTAAAAATTCCATTTTCAACGCTTGCCGGTCATCTTTGGAAGAGCCGGAAGGCAGATATAAGGAAGCAATACTTAAATTGCCGAAATCAGCCTGAATATAACGACCTTCCCGGTCAGCAACATCCCAGCCCAGCCCGGTGGTGAGTTTGTCCGCTTCCTGTTTGCTGTAGATCGCTGTGCCGCTATAGCCTTTTTTTTCGGCATCGAAGAAATATCGAAAATAGCCTGCCGGGGAAAAAACCGGGTCATCCAGTTGCACCAGATGCGCCTTGGTTTCCTGAATACACACTACATCAGGAGACTCGTCCAGCATCCACTGAAAAAAACCTTTTTTAGCTGCGGCACGAATACCATTTAAATTGGCGGAAATAACTTTCATAATAGCCTGGTTGCTGTCCCTTGTTGAAAATGAAAATGCGTTATTATAACTGAATCTGAGGTATAATTCCCCTCTGGGCAATTTAAAAAGCAGCCATGAGCTGCCAGAAAGAGCGAATTAACCTATGCAGGATTACCAACGCACCTTTATTCAATTTGCGATTAATACCGGAGTGCTTCGTTTTGGCGACTTCACACTGAAATCCGGGCGGATCAGCCCTTACTTTTTTAATAGCGGCCTGTTTGATTCCGGCGCTGCACTGGCAAAGCTGGGGCGTTTTTATGCCAGCGCTCTCATGCACAGCCAGGTTCAATTTGATATGCTTTTTGGTCCTGCCTATAAGGGTATCCCGCTGGCATCGACCTGTTCCATAGCTCTGGCTGATGAACATCAGCGGGATTTGCCCTATAGTTTCAATCGCAAGGAAGCCAAGGATCATGGCGAGGGAGGGACCATTGTGGGTGCTGCACTTAAAGGCAGGGTTATGATCATTGATGATGTGATCTCTGCCGGCACCTCGATCAGGGAATCTATTGATTTAATCAATCAGGCCGGTGCATCACCCGCCGGTGTGGTGATCGCACTGGATAGGCAGGAACTGGGCAAAGGTAATGTCTCTGCCATTAGCGAAATTGAGCACAATTACCAGATACCAGTGGTCAGTATTATTAAACTGCAGCACCTGATCGATTACCTGCACAGTAATACGGAACTGGCACAGTATTATGATAAAGTACAGGCTTACCGGGATCAGTATGGTGCCTGAATATGCACATACGGCGGATTAGCACAGCGTAATCCGCCGCATGTCTCTAAAACCTACAAATTGTTTCTCACTAATTGCTCTTTTTCATCCCGGGTAAGAACAATCGGGTTGGTTTGCATACTACTGGGGCTGATATTGGCCACCAGACGCTCAATATCGGCCTCGCTAACCCCATAGGCTGACAATGGCTCCAAGGCCATTTGCCGGCTCCAGTCAGCCAACAATTCCAGCAATTTACTCTGCGCCTGACAATCATCCAGCTCATTATTCCGTCCAAGCAGACGACCAATCTGCGCATAGCGAGCCAGCCCCCGGTTATCAGGCTCACGTTGCTTCATGGCCGCAATATTAATCCGCGTGGCTTCAGCCAGCACAGTTCCGCAGGCAACTCCATGAGGGATCGGGAAAAAAGCCCCCAGAGGGGATGCCAGGCCATGCACACTGCCTAAACCGACCTGGGCCAGCGTCATGCCCGACAGCAAAGCGGCATAAGCCATATTGGCGCGCGCCTGACTGATCGCTTCTTCACTGGAATCAGCGTCAGCATAAAACCATAACAGCAGACTGTCACGCACGGCTGCCATACCACTGAGCGCCAGGGCATCACTAAAAGGATTGGCTTTAGTAGACAGAAAAGACTCCAGCAACTGGGTCAGAGCATCCATTCCATTGGCGGCAATCAGGGCTTTAGGACAGCTTGCCAGAAGGTCAGGATCAACAATGGCATATTGAGGGATCAGCTGCTCATCACGGAATGACTTTTTAAAGCCATGGGCACCAATTTCACTTAACACCGAATTTTTAGTGGCCTCACTGCCGGTGCCTGCCGTGGTGGGCACGGCAATAAACGCAATGGCAGGGCCGCTATAGGTTTTCCCGGCACCGACACCTTCCAGGTATTCGAGCACCGAATCACCACCGGGCAGCAAGCCGCTGATGGCCTTACCGCTATCCAGAGCACTGCCGCCGCCAATGGCCACAACACAGTGAATATTGTCCTGAGCAAACTGTCTGACCACGGAATCAACAAATTGCGGAGAAGGCTCTCCGCTGATTGTGCAATGAAACCATTGAATTTCACCTTGTTCCAGTTGTAAGATGAGTTTATCCCAGTGGCGTGTCTGATAGAAAGACTGCCTGCCGGTGATCAATAGAACACGATGACCGTAGCGGGCAATTTTTTCCGGCAGCAGGCCGATACTGCCGGCACCAAACTCAACCCGGGGAAAAAGAGACAGACTAAAAGGTGTTTGTAACATGTTATTCCTGCAATTATTCAATATTAATGGGCAAGGGAAGATAATCCCGGGCCGTCCTGTTCAGGTCATTATACTCCGGCTATTATATATAGTGAGCAAATACAGGCATAGGGTATTTACGGATTGAAATTTTTATATATCTGTGTATTATAATATAATAAAAAACTAATTTAAATTTCCCAAAAATTAACGTTTATAAGATAACTTAGTGTAATTAACTTAGCGTATTAAACTTAGCGTACTTAACTCAGCGTATTTAACTACAGGACTATACGGATAAAGGATAAGGCAGTGAATATTTGTGTAATTGGAGGCACCGGGTTTGTTGGAACCCAGCTAATTAATACCCTGGTCAGCCAGGGGCATTCAGTAAAGGTCATCACCAGAAGACCTGAACGTCATCGTCATTTAAAGACCCTGCCAAACGTAAAATTAACCACTATTGATTTTTTTGGCAACAAGATCCTGGAACGTCAGATTGATACCTATGATGTGGTGATCAATCTGGCGGGTATCCTCAATCCTGCGGGCAAGAACTCCTTTGAGCTGGTACATGAAAAGGTTGCAGAGCGAATTGCCCAGGCAACTCAGGTGGTCGGCACCCCCAGACTCTTGCATATGAGTGCCCTGAATGCCGATGAACAGGCTGCCAGTGAGTATCTTCGCAGCAAGGGCAGGGCGCAGAAAAGAGTGCTCGCAACAGCAGGGATTAAGGTCACCACTTTTTCGCCCTCGGTTATCTTTGGCCCGGGAGACAGTTTTTTTAACCGTTTTGCCCAACTAGTGAAAATCATGCCCGGTTTCTTTCCACTCACCTGTGCCAGTGCCCGCTTTGCGCCAATTTATGTGGCTGATGTAGTGGATGCCTTTATCAATAGCATTGATAATGCCCAAACCTATGGAAAAAATTACAACCTGTGTGGTCCTGAGTCGTTTAGTTTACATGAACTGGTGAAGTATACCGCGCAGCAAATCAATAGTAATTGTACCATTGTGCCGTTGAATCGCTTTTTCTCCAAACCTCTGGCCCTGTTGATGGGGCTGTTTCCCGGTGCGCCCATTACCCTGGAAAACTACAATAGTATGAAAGTTGACAGTGTTTGTTCAGAAGAGTTTGCCAGCGAACTGGGGGTTGCACTGCACAGTATTGACAGCGTGGTGCCAAATTATCTGGGTGGGAAAGACTTTGCCGGTCAGATGGAAAGCTTAAGGGGAAAGGCACAACGTTTATCACAACGTTAATAAAGTTATTGTGTGCATAAAATGACCCCGTTCATTAGTGTAATGAGCGGGGTCGGTTTAATAGAGTATGGCTGTTATGGGATTTGTACCACTGTCATGGTCACAGTACCATCTGAATTAAAAATAATGGTAACTGAAACGTCACCGTCCAGCATGCCGATATAGGTCAACAAACCATCGTCCAGCATTTTTTCCAGGGGAACTATCGTCTGGGTGGTAATGGATGCAGTCACGTCGTCCATATCATCATCATCATCCATGTCATCAAATGTCAGGTCAGCATGCGGTGTATCGGCAACCAGCTCGTCAATCATGGTATACACATCATCATCGACAATGCCATCGGCAGGGTGGTGAGCTATGACAGCTGTACTGAACATAAGGATAACAATAGCGGCAATATAATGTAGGTTTTTCATAATTAAATCCTCTTTATAAATCCCCCCAATTGAAAAATCAGTATATAGAAACATTGGAACTTTCTATATTGCATGATTTATTGTAACGCTTTGCAATTTGCTTTTCCGTGAGCCTGTTCATAGAAAAGCAAATCCCCTTAATTATTCAGGTAGATTATTAAGGGCTTTTTGGGCGGCAGGATTTGAAGGGCAGGTTGATGTTGCAGTGACAGTGTTTGTATCGTAACGTTTACCAAAAAGAGGCCCCCGTTTGGCCGGAGGTTATAGCGGGGTCAGTTTCAAAGCATGTCACTTTGAATGCGGTTTGCTTGATATTCAGGCATGCTGCCGGGGCTGATATTGGCTACCGGGCGCGGAATATTGGCATTTTCATGAACAGGGGGGATGGGCTGGTAACATTTTGCCCATCCCCCTTATGGGGATGATTTACGGTTTGGCCACCGGAAGGGGCTCTTCTAGCGGCGCTTCCGGCTTGCTTTCGGGCGCCGGTTTTTTGTCTTCGCTGACTGCGGGTAGTTTTTTTACTTTGGCTGAGACCTTGGCCTTGCCCGGCAAAACTCCCCGGCGCACTGTTTCATCGGTGTAAATAATGCTGTACCGACCGGTGCGGCATTGGTGGCCGTACAGCTTCAGACCTCTGATTGAGCTATCGGAGGGCTGGCGGAAGGTAAACCACAGTCCGTCCCAGCCCTGGCCGCGTGCTTTCCCATAGCGATCTTCCAGTTCTTTGCCAATGCTCTTTACTGCGGTTTTACAGGTCTTTTGCAGGGCTTTGGCCTGTTTCTTATTAGCCGGTTTGCTCGAACCCTTGCCCATACCTTCAGGCTTAATATCCTCCGCTTCATCCTGTTGCCCAATATCGGGGCTGCTGTCATCCTGCGCTACCTTATATTGATAGTCGCCCTGAATGCTGTAAATAATGCCCTTGTCGGTGGTCTTTAGCGAATATTTTTGATAGTGCTTTTCCGGCTTATGGGGTTCAATGTGCAACAGGCTGCCCTTTAATTTTGCCCCGCCTGGCCCGGAGTAGTTGTGCTCCTGCTTGCTGAGCAGCTTTGTCACCATAGACTCTGTGAACTGTTCACCAAGCTGCAGGCCAAAGGCGCCGTTAATCGGCTCATATGTCTTATCAGGCGCCGGAGCACTGGCGGGTGCTGTTTTTTCTACAGCACTTGCAGTATCAGTACCTGGAACCGAGTCTATGCCTGCTGGTGCAGCCTGCGGCTCGGTACTCTTATCGCTGACCAGCGGTG
>RCNG010000105.1_pt1 | contig 31650 bp, 30 predicted proteins | sample 2041371 | NCBI WGS metagenome assembly RCNG01 (sample SAMN09708227, study PRJNA481090) | Marine sediment metagenome, whole genome shotgun sequencing project. | biome: marine sediment; feature: ocean; material: sediment; isolation source: Sewage treatment plant 1 marine sediment (STP1) ... | reverse complement strand
TTGATAAATTCGAAATCCGAATATCGAAATCCGAAACAAATCCAAATATCAAATGCTCAAACAATTGAAGTTCCCCGCCGCAAGCAGCGGGGAATGCGCTCGCTGGTGCGTTTCAATAATTATTTGCGTCATGTGGCTTTAATGGGTCTGGAGGCTAATACGGCGTTGGAAACTTCCGTTTCAAGCAGACCGCCACTCCCGAACCCGCCCGGAGAAACCCCTCCATGGGAGCTGACTTCAAAATCAGGATAGGCATTACCCCCGTGTTCTGTGAAATCGAGACCTTCGATCTCCTCTTCTCTGGAAACTCGCAAACCGATGGTCTTGTCGATCAGTTTGAACATCAGATATGCCGCCGGAAAAACCCACATAAAACACGCCATGATTCCTATCATCTGCACACCGATGAGTTTAGCGGATGTACCACCCATATTGAAAATACCAGCTGCCAGCGTGCCCCATACACCGTTGACGCCATGCACAGAGATGGCTCCCACGGGGTCATCTATCCGGATTTTTTCAAAAAACATGACGGAAATCACCACGATGATACCGGCTACAGCACCAATAATAACCGCGCTCGTAGGGGAAACCGTTGCACAGGGGGCTGTGATGGCCACCAGTCCTGCCAGGGCGCCATTGAGACTCATACCGACCTCGGGTTTTCCATATTTGATCCATGAGGTAAACATGGCCAGAACGCACCTGCCGCTGCCGCCAGGTTGGTATTGACAAAGATCATGGCAATATCCTTGTTCGCAGCCGTTGTCGAACCGGGGTTGAATCCGAACCATCCCAGCCATAAGATAAAGACACCCAGGGCAGCCAGAGGCATGTTGTGTCCCAGAATCGGTTTTATTTTACCTTCCTGGCCATATTTACCCAGACGTGGTCCCAAAACGATGGCACCGGCCAGAGCAGCCCATCCACCCACCGAGTGAACCACTGTTGACCCTGCAAAATCGATGAAGCCCAGGTTTTCCAGCCATCCGCCACCATGAAAGAGGCTTCCCCATGCCCAGCTGCCGAATACCGGGTATATCAGGGCGCTGAGAATGATACTGTAGACAAGGTAGCCTGAAAATTTTGTTCGTTCCTCCATGGCACCCGATACGATGGTTGCGGCAGTAGCGGCGAAAACCACCTGAAACATCCAGAAGGCCAGCACCCATGGATCACCGTCAGGACTGAAGTCACTAAGAAAAAACCCGGAAGTTCCGAACCATCCGGTGCTGCTGCAACCAGTGTCCACATATAATCGGCATGGGACTGGACCAGATTGATGGCGTGCCGGTTTAATTCGATGCTGAGAGATTCATCTCCGGCCCAGGCCATGGAGATGCTTATCAGGGTCAATACCGCCGAAAAAATGATTCGTTTCACGTTTGTTTCCTCCTTGATCTTAAAGTTAAACCACGTATCCAATACATTTGAATTATGATTGGGTTTAGAGCAAAGAGGATGCCAGAAATTAACGTACCCATGTAAAACTGACTAACTTGCTGATAATACATTTAATTTAAATATTTTAAAGTGAAAGTGCTTTTCGTAGTCCTTTCAACGTTATTACATAATTGTTCTGTTGATATATATTTATTGCAATTATGCAATGTTATTCTTCAAGAGAATTCGCTCCTGTTCACAGGGATGCTCGGGGCAATTTTGTTGAGGCTTTGTCTTGCCTGTGCTACACTTGCGCAGTTTTTCAGTCTGGAAATAACGTTAATACTGTTGTCATAAACCATACGCGCAAGGCAGATGCGATTGAGGAGATTTCTGGGATGAGTTTAACCGGTCTGATTATTCTGGCTGTCATCGGCGGGGTTGCGGTGACGATTCAGGGGCAGTTCATGGGCCTGCTGGATAAAAGCATGGGCACCCTGGAAAGCGTGTTCATAACCTATGCAAGTGGTGGGCTCCTGGTGGCCGTGGCCATGATCGCTTCTCGTGGGGGCAACCTGAGAGCTGTTCAAACGGTTCCGTGGTATACATTGAGCGCCGGCCTTATGGGCCTGATCATTGTCGGAACCATCAGCTACACGGTCCCCCGGCTGGGTCTGTCCAAAGCCTTTACCATCATTGTAGCCTCCCAGTTTCTGGTAGCGTCCATACTGGATCATTATGGTCTGCTGGGCGCTGCTGTACGCCCCATGGATTTGTCCCGCCTGGTGGGTATGGCCCTCCTGGTTGTCGGAGTCTGGCTTAGTGTCAGATAAAGGCGTAGACCCCGTAGGGGCAGACCGGTGTGTCTGCCCGGATGGTCGCCCGGTTAGGTCCATGACAGAGAAAAAAATACCGAGGAAACCTATGGATAAACACGAAACGGGCGAACACACCGGTTCGCCCCTACATCGGGTGGTCCAATGGGCCACGGATCGAGAAAATCCTTTTGTGAAGACCACACGCTAAAGGGATAGAAGGGTATCAAGAGACACATTACTGATCATTGGCATGAATCTGCTGGACTTAGTGCATAGCCAAGTCAAGGTGATGGGGTTTCCCGAGAACATTTTTAAAATATTCAAGCATGAGAACCGAGCTTAATTCATATCTGTCCATCTTTTCCACCTGTTCGTCCTTGAGCAGGTCAGTCACCCACCTGGAAGACAATGATTTGTCATCGGCATATCTTTCCCGAATCGACTTCAGATAAGACCGGTTCAACTGTTGCAGCTCTTCCATTTCCATTGCCTTGATTTTGGAAAAATACCTTGTCATAACCGCAACATCAGGAAGGGATGGATTCTCGACAATCGATTTATAGGTCTGACCAAACCGCTGCAGGCCTTTGTATATATGATGTTTCTTTACCATGTTGATTTTATTCCAGCCGGCATCGAGCCACTTGAATGCCCCACATTTAACCTGTCTCGTTTCTCCCTGGGTTTCGTAATAGACGATAATGGAAAAGGAATCATACATATACGAACGGATCCATCCCAGTCCGGTTTTGTTCAATCCCTTTTTGTCTGAATAAAGATAGGTCCAGTCGGTATCAGCCCCCAGCACAACCCCTTTTTTTCCGACGTTCGATACACCGGTTTGATTGCCCAGGGAAATCAGAACATTATTTCCATTATGTTTCATCAGAATAAGCGTTCGATCCAGTTCATAACGGTAATATGCCCCTGTATGGATATCCGGTGTATTTTCCATGATCTCCCGACCCTTAACAATAACGGGGCCATCCACACCATCTATATTATTCCATAATTTCGGTGGGTTGTTACTTTCAGACCAGTAGGAAAGCCGCACCGATGAGGGATTCATTAAAAACGATGGCATTTCCGGATTGAAGGAAAGTTTCAGAATGTCAGTCAGGCCTTTATCCAGGGTGATTTCATTATAAGCCGAGGTGCCATCGAGCGCCCTATCGGCATAATAAAGCCTGCTGCCCTCCTTTGAAGCCACTATGAAATTGAAAAGCCCATCAATAATCTCCGGTTTAAATTCCTGATCACCATCAGGTCCGGTCAAAGCCAGAAGATGCTTAAACGCAGGATTCAGCGCCTCGGGGACCTTCTCTTCCATTAAATCGGTTTCCGACCAGGCTGCGTGAGGAGCCCAAAGAAGGACGATCAATAAAGTAAAGGTAATCCACAACCATTTCAATCTGTTTTCGATCATACTTTCCGACATATTTTTTCTGTACATAGGAACCATCACCATAAGGCTGAAAAAAAAGAGCCTCTCTCCTTAAGAGAAGCTCTGGGGTGTTTGATATATAATTATAATTCCATAACGGCTATTGTCAACTGGTAAAGCTTTAAGTGATAAGCACCTTGATTTATTGTTATCATTATAAGTTATCTCGGCCCGACCCCAGTCGCCAGAAATATATAACCAGGATCTTGGTATCAATTGTATATCACAACATGGCGGACCGATTATCCGACATAATTTGATACAATATCAGGGCTTTTCCACAGAAAGTGCAACCGCTTCTGTAACTAGGAATACCACCTTTTCACCCACCTTGCGCTGGCTCAAATCAATGTCATCGCGAACAGGAAGGGTTTTGACAATGCCGTCATTGAAGCGCACGGTGGCCGTGCGGTTGACCTGGTCGATGGCCGTCACTGTGGCGGTGACCTTTACGGCTTCGGCAACAACGCCGCCCGGCTGGGCACCTTTAGGCGCGAGCGCAACACCGGCAGCGTACGCGTCAGGCACAGATGCACCCTCTTCGTCGAGGTAAACAACCACTTCTTCGGTCAGGGTGGCCTTGACCAGATCACCCACGCTGATTTGATCGAAGTTAACTGCTTCCGGCGGCACCCTGACCGTCTTTTTGTCACCTTCTGGCAACAAAAGAGTCACCTTGCGGTTTTTTGTGTCTATGGCCGTGACCTTTGCGGTCATTTCTATACTGTTGACGATAACACCACCGGGCACACCTTCCTGCACGACGGTGGCGGTGTTCACTTGGGCTGGGGGCGGAGGCGTTGTAGTTGCACAGGCCGCAAGCGTGAAAAGAACGGCAAAAATCAGTGCCAAGGTATTGGTCGGACCAGCGGTACTTGTCAAATGGCTGAATGGTTTGTATTGCATGCGTCATCTCCTTTTTATGAAATATTTGGCCGGTTGTGATTATTATCGCATTTGGATGTAAAACCTTTTATTGTATGAGTGAAATAGCAATGTTCATGCCAATGGCTCATCAATTCCCAACCACCTGATTATTAAGGGTTTGTTAAATGGGCGGTGTATCATAAAAAGAATAGGGTGAGACAAATCTGTATCAAATGTATTGTAAGGTAAGAAAATAGCGCCAAAATTGGTGCAGATCTCCATTCTATATCTTGATAACCGTTATTGAAGAACCTCGCAGCATGCGAACCACTGCCGAACGGCAGAACCTACGGGGAATGCGCTCGCTATTGCGGTTCAGAGAATATATTTAGAAATAATCTCTTTCATAATCTCGGTGGTGCCGCCACCGATGGACAAGATCCGGTTATCCCGAAACAGTCTTTCTACCAGATAACCACGCATGTACCCATAGCCGCCGAATATCTGGACCGCATCATAAGTGACCTTGTCGCTGACACTGCAGGCAAAGTTTTTGGCCATGCTGATCTCTTTGATCTGGTTCTGCCCGGCATCGATTTTTGCTGCGATACGGTATGTAAATTCACGGCTCGCTTCCACAAGCGTTGCCATATCCACCAGCTTGTGCCTTGTCACCTGGAATCCCTTCAGTTTCCTGCCAAAAGCATCTCTTTCCCCGGCATAGGCAATAGATGATTCAAGAGCCAGTTGGGCCGTCATGTTGGCCATGATTGCCAGGGCCAGTCTTTCACCTTGAAAGTTTTCCATGATGGTGTAAAAGCCGGCATTTTCATCCCCCAGTCGATTCTGTATGGGAACGCGACAGTCATCAAAAAATATCTGGGCCGTGTCCGATGCCCACCAGCCGGTCTTCTTCAGTTTCTCGGAAACAGAATACCCCGGGGTTTCCGATTCGATGACCAGAAGACTGACGCCGTGGGCACCGGTTTCTCCGGTGCGTACGGCACAGGTAACCTGATCTGCCCGGTATCCGCTGGTAATGAACACCTTGCTTCCATTGACCCGGTAGTAATCTCCCTCTCTGACAGCCGTTGTCTGCAAATTGGCCACATCCGACCCCCCTCCCGGTTCGGTTATAGCAAGTGCCGATATTTTTTCTCCCGCCAGAACCGGCTTGACAAACCGTTCTTTCTGGGATTCGGTTCCGGCCGACAGAATCGGGGGAATGGCGATATTCAGGCTGCCCAGACCCGCTACCAGACCGCCTGACCCTGAGCGCATCAATTCCTCGGATACGGCGATGTGAAAAAAAATGTCTCCGGGTATGCCGCCGTATGCTTCAGGATATCCCGTTCCGAGAATACCTACTGCCGCTGCCTTTTGATAAAGCTCCCGTGGAAATTCCCCGGCTTCCTCCCAGTCATCTATAAAGGGAATAATCTCTTTGTCCACAAATGCCTTGATCGATTTCCTCACCATGTCATGAGCTTTACCGAAGTATTCCTGACAGTTTGCTTTGGAGCTGAATTCGTATGTCATAATAGACCGTTTTAAGTTTTAGGTTTGTCTACCGCTATCAGCTATGAGCAACAATAAATTACGCGCATAGCGCTAATGTCGTCCGAAGGACAAATGACAGCCGAAGGCGTAATGACGCGCGCAGCGCTAATATCGCCCGTGGGGCTAATAACAGCCGCAGGCGTAATGACGCGCGCAGCGCAAATATCACAATATTGTTTTGGGCACGTCAATGATCCTGGCCCTCAGGTATTCACCCAGTGTTTTGGCCTGGGGGTCGCTCCTCAGGGACGCGGCCACACCGTCGCCCAGCAAGCCTTTGATGTAGAAATTCAAGGCCAGGAGGTTCGGCAGCTCATAGCGCTCGATTTCAAAATCCGCCATATCTTTGAGAAGTGTTTTCAGGTGTTCCACCGACAAAAAATCTCGTAAAAAGGCAAACGCCTCCGGTGTCTTTGCCCAGACACCCAGGTTGGCATTGCCGCCCTTGTCTCCCGAGCGTGTGGCAAACAATTTCCCAAAAGGCACTGATATGGTTTCACCAGGTGGAACCGATGGAATCGGTCTTGGTTGAAGCGGTCCGGCATCCACCGCTTCTCCCGGAGCAAGAGATTTGACAATAAACTCCTGGCCATCGATAAAAACATGCTGTTGGATATGGTCGTTCGACACCAGTGCCGGCCAGTGTACAATAGCCGGGACACCCTTTGTGGGAGGGGCTGTGGCCGTAAAACCGGGGATGCTGGCCAGAGCCAGCTCCACCAGTTTTGAAGAAAACAATGCCACTTTTTTGAGATCCGGATCCATCACGGATATCCGCAGATGCGCAAACGCCTCCTCGTTGATTTGTGGATTTTTCTTTTCCGAGCGAACAAGTTGTACATCCACCACCGAAAACAGTTTTTCCCCACCCAGACTTTCAAAGAGAGCATCTGTCACGATCTGTGCCTTTTTCTCGATATCGAGTCCGGTCAGGACGATGGTCATGCTGTTACGATATCCCCCCAGGTTGTTGATGCAGACTTTGGTGGTGGGGGTGGGGGGCTCCCCCTTGACACCTTGAATCCGAACCCGGTCGGCAGCTTCCTGGAAAATATCGATGGTGTCGAAACGGGCGGCCACGTCCGGTGTCAGATATCTGGGTTCCCGGACTTCATACAATAACTGAGCGGTTACCGTGCCAACCGAGACCAGTCCACCCGTGTAAGGATGTTTGGTAATGACCGAGGACCCGTCTTTTTCAAGCTCTGCAATGGGAAAGCCTACATTTCTGAAAGAGGGTACTTCCTCGATAAATGAGTAATTGCCCCCCGTCGCCTGGGCGCTGCACTCTATTACATGGCCCGCCACCGCCGCACCTGCCAGTGCATCCCAGTCTGTTTTCTCCCATTTATATTGCCATGCCGCGGGTCCCATAACCAGTGCTGCGTCGGCAATGCGTCCCCCCACGACGATGTCCGCACCGTGATCCAGTGCCTCTACAATCCCCCAGCAACCCAGATACGCGTTGGCTGAAATCGTCTGAGCATTGGCATCTCTCAAGGCGATCCCCTTGTCCATGTGGGTAAATGATTCTCCTTTACCCTGGAGATCCTGCAATCGCTGCATCAGGTTGTCACCCTCAATATAGGCAATTTTGGGGTGAAGACCCAGGGTGGCCGCAACCTTCTCAAGTTCTTTGGCAAGTGACGCTGGGTTGAGACCTCCTGCATTGGCGACAACCCTGATACGCCTGTCAAGACATTCCCCCATAACAATTTCCATCTGCTTTAAAAAGGTCGTGACATAACCTGCATTGGGGTCCTTGAACTGTTTCCGAAGAAGGATGGCCATGGTCAACTCGGCCAGATAATCACCTGTCAGAAAATGGATAGGACCGCCCTGGACCATCTCCTGTGCCGCAGAAAACCTGTCACCGAAAAACCCGCTGCAATTGGCGATGATTAATTTCTCGTTAGATAAATTGTTTGTCTCATTCATCTGCAAACTCCTGGGACAACCTGACGGTTGTCGGATATTAGCTGTTTGCTTTTAGCCCTTGGCAGTCAAACAGCTATCGACTAAGGACCATTGGCCATTTCCTGTAGGCCACCATCTGCCGGCATTGACCCGCCGATTCCCGAAAAAATATAATTTGTCGGTGCTTGAAAAGTCAAGCACCAATAAATTCGTTTCACAAATTTATAAAACACATCTTTGTCGCTTCCAGGTTTACCCCAACGTTTCAAAAGCCGGAGGGTAAACAACATTGGGGTTTAGATTCTTCGGTTACCATACAGTGCATGATCAGGTTTTGCCCACCCAAGCCCTTTGCGATCTCAAAGCCTTTGTATTTGCTATCCAACCGAGATTATGCTTAATATTCACTTCATCGTTGTTGTCATATGTATGTTTTATTTAACGTCCTGCCAATCAGTTCAGAACGTTATGTTTATACCGCTTATCATAATAATGTTCCGAAAATTGGTTGGCGGCATAAGGGTTTGTAGCAGAAGAACGGTCCTCAATCGGAACGTTTTTCTGACAACCCCTGTATATCGGTTTAAACAATCATTCCAGAAAGGACTTGACCATGAAAGACGTTGTTATTGCATCGGCATGCAGGACCGCCATCGGAGCCTTCGGGGGGACCCTGAGGGACACCATCGCTTCAGAAATCGCCAAGGTTACCATGCAGGAAGCCATAGATCGGGCCGGTATCGATCCCGCAACTATCGATGATGTGCGTTATGGCTGCTGCCTAGAGCCGGTAGACACATTGAATGTCGCTCGAACAGCTGCCTTGCTGGCAGGTATACCCGACACCGTTCCCGCCGTAACCATCAACCGCGTGTGTATTTCGAGTATGGAAGCGACTATCTCCGGAATGGCCATGATCCAGGCCGGCATGGCCGATATCATTCTTTCCGGGGGTGTGGAGCACATGTCCGGGGTTCCCTATGTCGTGCCGGCTGCCCGTTGGGGATGCCGCCTCCAGGATCAGGTCTTCGTGGATGCCCTGATACGGAGTCTCCATTGTGGCTCCCATGTGATACCCCATCCTGAGAACGGGCCGGTCAATGCAGACGAGCCCCCCTTAAGCTATTTTAAAGGAAAACCGTATATCATGGGCCATACAGCAGAATTTGTGGCCCAGCAGTATGGCATCACCCGGGAAGAAATGGATGAAGTGGCCCTCAGGAGCCACAACAACGTAGAGCGGTCAACCCAGGACGGATCGTTCAGGGAAGAAATCGTACCCATGGAAATTCCCCGGCGAAAAAAAGATCCCATTCTGTTTGATAAGGACGAGCACTTCAGACCCGGGATGACCATAGAAAAGCTTCGGAAACTGCCCCCTGCATTTATACCCAAGACAGGGAAAGTCACAGCGGGAAACGCAAGTGGCATCAATGACGGGTCGGCCGGAATGGTGATCATGTCCGCTGAAAAAGCTGCGACACTCAACATCCAACCCCTGGCAAAAATCAAGGCCGTCGGAAAAGGCGGGTGCCACCCCTCGGTCATGGGCATGTCACCCGTTCCAGCTGTCCATGACCTGATGACACGCAGTGGCTTGAAAATAGAAGATTTCGAACTCGTTGAAGTCAACGAAGCATTTGCGGCCCAGTATATCGGCTGTGAAAGAGAGCTGGGCCTGAACCGGGACATCACCAATGTCAATGGATCGGGAATCGGGATAGGACATCCGGTCGGTGCCACGGGTGCCCGTATCATTGTCTCTTTGATCTATGCCATGAAGCAGCGTGGAAATACACTGGGACTGGCCACCCTCTGTGGTGGCGGGGGCGTGTCCATGGCGTGCGCTATTGAAATGATGTAGGGTTGGAGGGTAGCTGAAAGCTGATGGCTATTTGCACCTAACAGCCTACAGTCTAAACAGCTAACAGCCTGTGGTAACTCAATGAACCAAACATCGGGTTGGTGGGGGAAGAAAAATAATTGTCATTTGCTGCGTGCCATTGTAGATTGTTTTAGGTTTTAAATGAAAACAAAGGAGCCGTCCCATGAAAGACCTCTTCAAAACAGTTTTGCATGATCAGCATGTCGGCCTGGGTGCCCAGATGGTCGAATTCGGGGGCTGGGTCATGCCCATACAGTACCCGCAGGGAATTGTTCAGGAGCATCTGGCCACAAGAAGGCACGCCGGTCTTTTTGACGTGTCGCATATGGGCCGATTTATTCTTCGGGGCCAGGACGCCCTGCCGTTTTTACAGCACGTCCTCTCCAACAACGCCAGCGGACTTGAAGAAGGAGAAAGCCAGTATACCTTGATTCCAAATGACAATGGCGGCGCCATCGACGATGCCTATCTTTACCGCTTTTATGCAGATGAATACCTGCTGGTCGTCAACGCCGGCAATCGTCTCAAAGACTGGGATCACTTTCAATCCTTTCTGCCTGATTTTAAAAATATGACCATGGAGGATAAAACCGAAGCCATATCCATGCTGAGCCTGCAAGGGCCGACGTCCAAAGATATTCTTCAAAAAATATTGGACACCGGAGCACTTCCGGAACCCATGCGTAACCAACTCAGCATCACCACCATTCAAGGAAAAAAAGCGTTGATCGCCCGCACGGGATACACCGGTGAGCCCCTCTGCTTTGAACTGTTCATCGACAGCGCAGACACACCCGGTGTCTGGGACCTGTTGATCGAGCAGGGTGCCAACCCCATTGGTCTGGGCGCGCGGGATACACTCAGGCTTGAAGCTGGACTTCCGCTGTACGGACATGAATTGGGTATGGATCCGGACAACAGGGAAATCCCTGTCTACGCGTCACCTCTATCAAGGTTTGCCGTGAGCCTGTCTCCCTTGAAAAAAAAATTCATCGGTCGCAAGGCCCTTGAAAAGCAATTTGAAGCACATAAAAAAATCACCGACCGGGACTATTCTCTCATCCATGACCTCCCTCGCTGCATCATGCCGGTGGCATTGAAAAAGAAAGGTGTAGCCCGCGCTGGATACAAGATTTTTCAGGAAAATCATCATATCGGATATGTCACCAGCGGCACCATGATTCCGAGATGGGAGATCGAGGGGGAAGGTATCTTCTCGAAATTGACCGAGAATCATGATCTCAGAGGAATCTGCCTGGCGCTGGTGGACAGCACCCTGGTGGAGGGTGACGACATCGAGATCGAAATCCGTTCAAAAAAGGCACCGGCGGTTATCGTTCCCTATCACATGCGAAGCGAAGCACCGCCTTTTGCCAGGTCTATCCCCTGGGACAGGATTGGGCCGGAAAAGAAATTGTCAGAAAAAGAGGAAATCTCCGAAAACGTTCAATCTCTGCTCAAAAAATCGATTCGAAACACAGAATGGCGTCAAAAGGAATGCATCAACCTCATCCCCTCCGAGCAGACCCAGTCCGAGCTCATACGCTTGCTCTCCATCATGGATCCCTGTGGACGGTATGCCGAACACAAGCAGGTAGGCGCCTTCAGTGAAGCCGAGGTTTTTTATTACCAGGGAACCGATTTCATTGCCGAAGTCGAGACAAGACTCGAAACAGAGTTAATAAAATTCTTTGGGTGTCAGCAGGTCGAAACCCGGCTGGTTTCCGGCCAGATGGCCAATATGGCCTTGTTCAGCGCAATGGTGGACTATATCAATCGAGCCGACCGAAAAAGTGAGCAACGACGACTCCGTAAGGTAATGAACAACCATATTATCAAGGGCGGCCATCTGAGCGCGCAGCCTATGGGCGCATTGAGAGACTTTGTGGCCCGGGACCCACTGTCTGAAAAACCGGCCGTAGTAAACTTTCCGGTTCTGCCCGAAAACCCTTATAAAATCGACCTGCGTGCCTGCGAGGCCCTCATCCGCAAACACAAGCCGGAGCTGTTCATCTTTGGCAAAAGCATGGTCCTCCACAAGGAACCCGTTTCAGAAGTTCGTCAAATAATCGATGGCCTGGGGATCGATTCGATCATCATGTATGACATGGCTCACGTTCTGGGTCTTGTAGGCCCTCACTTTCAGGAACCTTTTAAAGAGGGTGTGGATTTCATAACAGGATCAACCCATAAAACCTTTTTCGGAACACAACGGGGTATCATCGGTACAAATATCACGGATGAAGACCCTCGATTCAAACTGTGGGAAGCCGTCAAACGCCGGGCGTTCCCCGGAAGTGTCAGCAACCATCACCTGGGAACACTCTTGGGGCTCTTGATGGCTGCATATGAAATGAACCATTTCAAGAATGAATATCCCAAGAAAGTACTCGACAACGCACGTGCCTTTGCCAGGGCATTGAACGACTGCGGGTTGAGCGTGGCCGGTGATCCCGATATTTCTTTTACAGAAACCCACCAGGTTATACTCAACGTCGGCTATGCAAAAGGGCCTGAAATCGCCAGGAAACTGGAAGAGAACAACCTCATCGTCAACTACCAGGCAGCCCCAGTGGAAGAAGGCTTCACAGCTTCCGGATCTCTTCGCATGGGTGTACAGGAGATGACGCGTTTTGGCATGGAAGCCGGGGATTTCGAAGAACTGGCGCAATTTTTCAAGGATGTCCTGGTGGATAACCAGACTGTCAAAGAAGCCGTTATATCGTTTCGAAACCGGTTTTTAGATATGAAATACTGTTTTACAACAGATCAGGTCGGGGATAACATCCAGAAGTTGCATGAATTACTTTAGACTGTAGGCTATAGACATGTAACTCTCTCAACTTTAACATTTGTGTTTTTTGTGGCAAAAAAAAATAAAGCAATCACGAAAACACGAAATCTAAAAAGCACGAAAAATTTCATGGTCTCTTTCGTGGTTTCGACCTTTCGTGATTTCGTGATAAAAGATCATTTTCTTTACCGGTTTATTCGGGTTGAGCATTTAGCAGCTCACCGCCTAAACAACCTAAAACCTAAAACTTAACACCTAAAACGACGTTTTTAATGGAGGCTGTCATGAAAGAATTGAGTGAGCTGAATTTCCCGGACGATGTCATGTATACAGATGATCACGAATGGACAAAAATTGAAAATGGCGAGGTCCTCATCGGTATCAGCGACTATGCACAGGATCAACTGGGAGACATCGTTTTTGTCGAACTGCCCCAGGTCGGCGAGACATTTGAAAAGGGTGCCGAATTCGGCACGGTGGAATCTGTCAAAGCCGTATCCGAACTTTTCCTGCCAGTAAGCGGTGAGGTTGTTGCTGTCAATGATGAACTGGAAGACACACCGGAACTGGTCAACAACGACCCCTATACCGGGGGATGGATGCTCCGCATCAAGCTCAGTGAAAAATCTGATTTAGACCAGTTGATGAAAAAAAGCGCTTATCTCGAATCATTGAAGGGGTGATAACATGAGATATTTACCGCACACACAAGAAGATATCGCCGATATGCTGAAAAAGATCGGTGCCGACAGTCTGGACGATCTGTTTGTATCCATTCCAAACGACTGCCGCAGAAAAACAGGCCTCGATCTGCCACAAGCCATGACAGAGTGGGAACTGAACCATCACATGAGCGGACTGGCTGAACAGATGGCGGTCTGTCCGGATTACAAGGTGTTCATCGGTGCCGGCAGCTATGATCATTACATTCCAGAAGTGGTCAAGCACCTTCTGGGCAGGTCGGAGTTTTACACGGCCTACACCCCCTATCAGCCGGAAATGAGCCAGGGCACGCTTCAAGCTATTTATGAATATCAGACCCTTACCACCCGCCTTCTGGGTCTGGACGTGGCCAATGCCTCCATGTATGACGGGGCTTCCTCTCTGGCAGAAGCGCTCCTGATGTCCGTCCGGGTCACCCGGCGAAAAAAAGTGGCTATTTCCCGTCTTATCCATCCCCTGTATCGGCAAGTGGTTCGAACCTACTTTGCACCCACTGAGTTCGAAGTTATCGAGCTCCCTATACTGGAATCCGGTCAGACAGACATGAGCGGCCTCAAGGATCTGGAGACCTTTGCAGGCGTGGCCGTTCAATCACCCAACTATTTTGGATGCATCGAGAACCTGAGCGCCCTTGGGGAGCAAATCCACTCGGACAACAAAACACTCTTCATCGTCTCTTTCACTGAGCCCCTTGCCTATGGTCTGTTAAGAAATCCCGGCAGCCTCGGAGCCGACATTGCCTGTGGTGAGGGGCAAAGCCTGGGTATTCCCAGATCTTTCGGCGGCCCCGGTCTTGGCATGTTTGCAGCCAAAAAAACCTACATGAGAAATATGCCCGGCCGACTCGTTGGCCGGACACAGGATATTGAAGGCAAAAGAGGGTTTGTATTGACGCTCTCCACCAGAGAGCAACATATTCGCCGGGAAAAGGCCACGTCGAATATCTGTTCCAATCAGGGATTGTGTGCCACCGCCGCAGCCATGTATATGGCAACCCTGGGAGGCACCGGCATTCGAAAACTGGCCCAATTGAACCATGACAAAGCCGCTTATCTCCAAAATGCATTGAAAACTGCCAGAGTTGAAGTTCCCTTTGATACACCCGTATTCAATGAATTTGTCGTCAAATTCCCGGGGGACTTTAAGAAGACCTATGCAAAGCTGCTGGCAAAAAATTTGGTGCCAGGACTTTCACTGGCACCGGATTATCCGGAGTTTTCCGGTTACTATGTGTTGTGTGCAACAGAAACCATGGATAAAGCGGATATGGACCTGCTGGTCAAGGAGGTGACATCATGAAGGAACGTGTCGGTACCACCGGCCTGATACTCAATGAACCCCTTTTGTGGGAAAAAGGTAAAAAGGGACGGACCGGGTTCTCCTTACCAAACAGCGATGTCCCATCATCCCCGCTGGCTGAAGAACTGATCGGAGCGGGACCCGATTTCCCCGATCTGAGCGAAGTCGATGTCGTGAGACATTACACCCGTCTTTCCACCTGGAACTTCGGGGTCGACAGCGGCATGTACCCCCTGGGGTCCTGCACCATGAAGTACAACCCCAAAACCAATGAACGCCAGGCATCACTGCCGGGTCTTGCCCAGGCGCATCCTCTACTTCCGCCGGAATTGGCACAGGGTGCTCTCAAGATCATGTTTGATCTTGAAAAACATCTGGCCGAAATCACAGGACTGCCGGCCGTCACGTTGCAACCGGCCGCCGGTGCCCAGGGAGAACTCACCGGCATGCTCCTGTTTTACGCTTTTCACATGAAAAACAAAGAGAGACGAACCAAAATCCTCATACCGGATACGGCCCACGGCACCAACCCTGCAAGTGCTGCCTTGTGCGGCTTCCGATCGGCTCCCCTTGCGTCCAATACCCAGGGAGTTCTTTCACCGGACGATGTGGATGCCCTCATGGATGAGGACACGGCGGGCATCATGGTCACAAACCCGAACACACTGGGTCTTTTTGAAGAAAATATCAAACAGATATCGGACATCGTACATGCCAGAGGCGGCCTGGTATATGCAGACGGCGCCAATATGAACGCCGTGATGGGTATGGTTAACATGGCGGACCTCGGTGTGGATGTACTGCACCTCAACCTCCACAAAACATTTTCGACCCCCCATGGTGGAGGAGGCCCGGGCAGCGGACCGGTTTGCGTCACAAAACAGCTCGAACCGCTTCTGCCGGTGCCCAGGGTAGTCCATGTCCACGACAGGTATGAACTTTCTTATGATTTCCCGGAATCCATTGGCAAAGTTCACGCATTTTACGGTAATTTCGGGATTCAAATTCGGGCTTATGCCTACATTCTTTCCATGGGCGATCAGTTGAAAACAGCAAGTCAGCTGGCTGTACTGAACGCCAATTATCTGAAAGAAAGCCTCCGGGATATTTTTCATTTGCCCTATGACAGGCCCTGTATGCATGAATGTGTCTTTACGGACAAATATCAACAAGCAGATAAGGTAAGCACCCTCGACATTGCCAAGCGACTGATAGACTACGGTTTTCATCCACCCACCATCTATTTTCCTCTTGTGGTCCAGGGCGCGCTGATGATGGAGCCCACAGAAACGGAATCCAAGGAGGATCTCGATCGCTTTATCGAAGCCTTGAGGCAGATTGTCCAGGAGGCTAAAGACAATCCGGATCTGCTGTTGCAGGCCCCCACCAAGACCAAGGTCCGGCGCCTGGACGAAACCATGGCCGCACGAAAACCCTGTCTGGCCGGTTAGCCCGAACATTTCATGAAACTTGACGAGAACTTTTTTATTACCCTAATATACCAGTAAATTGCCATGATATTGGAAGTTAATCACTACGGCTTCAGGCTGAAATGCCTTGCGCCAGTGCCGATCCGGTTCGTGAAATATCCGGGTTAGACCGAAAGACTATGGGAGAAAAACAACAACCTGTCACACCCATTCAAAAATGCTGGTGCCTGGATATCCATACCATGATGGATTACCCCGAAGCGTTGGAACTCCAGGTGGCCATTGTCAGGGCCCGAATTGAAAAAAAGTTATCTCGGGATGTCATCCTGCTCATGGAACACCCTCCGGTTTTTACACTGGGTCGCAGAGGAGGATCAGAAAATCTGACGGTCTCGGATGTTTTTCTAAAAAAATCAGGCATCCGGGTTATCCAGGCAGAAAGGGGCGGGGACATCACCTATCATGGTCCCGGTCAAATGGTGGTTTATCCGATCATCGATCTGGATCGTCAACGGCTCGGCATCACGGAACTGGTCTTCATGCTCGAAGAAATCATGATCCGCGTTTCTGAATCTGTCGGTGTCCATGCGGATCGCAACCCCCGCAATCGCGGGGTGTGGGTCGGCAATAAAAAACTTGGCAGCATTGGCCTGGCTGTCCGAAAAGGGATCAGTTTCCATGGAATGGCCCTGAACGTCAACCTTTCCATGACCCCCTTCCAATGGATCCATCCCTGTGGCCTTACAAATATCTCCATGACATCCCTTGAAAAAGAATTGCCCGAAAAACCTTCCATGCAAGCGGTACGGAAACTGACAAAACAGCATTTAGGGGATGTGTTTGGATGTCACTTAGAGGAAATTACATCGGAAACTTTAGATATGTGGTTGTAGAGATAGGATCCGAGGAGAAATAAACCGTTTTAAGTTTTAGGTGTTAGGTTTTAGGTTGAGCCAAAAGCTAAGAGCTAACAGCCGACAACCGTCAGGCTGTCCAATGATCACCGAAGGAAACAGATGTCATTTGCTACGCGTCATTAGTGGTCATTTACTTCGTGTCATTCATCGTAACTGGGGGCTATCAGCTATGAGCTACAATAAATAACGCGCATAGCGCTAATGTCGCCCGAAGGGCTAATGACTATCAATGACCGCCGAAGGCGAAGTGTAGCGCTAATATCGCACAAAGTGCAAATGTCGCCCGAAGGGCTTAATATCGCGCAGCGCAAAGATCATCCGGAGAAACCATGTCACATCAAGTGTTAAAAAAGCCCGCATGGCTGAAGCGACGTCTGCCCTCGGGGTCAGACTTTGAAAAGGTTCGTGCGCTTATCGATAATTGTCACTTGCACACGGTTTGCCAGGAAGCCAAGTGCCCCAACATCTGGGAGTGTTTTTCTAAAAAGACCGCCACATTCCTCATCCTGGGAGACCGCTGCACCCGAAACTGCCGGTTCTGCGCCGTTGCACATGGACCTGAAAGTCTGCCCGACCCGGACGAGCCTGAGCACGTGGCTTCCGCGGTTCACCAGCTGAAACTTGCCTATGTTGTCATCACCTCTGTTACCCGGGATGATTTGCCGGATGGCGGTGCAGGTCATTTTGCAAAAACGATTCAGGCGTTAAGGAATAGATGCCCCAAGGTCGGTATCGAGGTCCTGACACCCGATTTTCAGGGAAACCACGATGCATGGCAGACCGTACTTGATTCACGACCGGATGTTCTCAATCACAACCTGGAGACAATCCAGCGTCTTTACCCGACGGTCAGGCCGGAGGCTGATTACAAACAATCCCTCGATCTCATCCGGTATGTAGCAGACAACAGCAAGGACATCTCCACCAAGTCCGGACTCATGCTCGGGCTGGGAGAGACAAGGGAGGAACTCATGACGGCCCTTGCAGACCTGGTCCAGGCAGGATGTGGAATTCTCACACTTGGCCAGTATCTGCAACCGTCAAAGACCCATCTTCCGGTGACCCGCTATGTGCCACCGGAAGAATTCGAGGAATTAAAGAAAATCGCCCTGGAAACAGGGTTCCAGGAGGTTGCCGCCGAACCCTTTGTCCGAAGCTCCTATCGGGCCAAGGAACTTTTTAGCGGCAAGTCTTAAGCAAAAAGCGATAAACCGCTCATGCTGATTGCAATAAAGGTTATGATGCCGCTGTGCATCGCGGTTGCAACACACCGCCGTGAATGAGCCCTTCAGTTCGATACAACCGAAAAGCCTGCATTGGACCAGGCAAAGATAAATACCTCCTTCTTAATTCATAAAAACATCCATCAATCCGTGGAACTATCGTTTCATGAACATCTGATTTGCATTTCAGAATGCGCTTCAGATGCCCTCGAAGACGTTTAAGCTACAATCAGGCAAGATCGAAGCGGTCAAGGTTCATTACCTTGTTCCACGCCGCTACAAAGTCGTACAGGAACTTCTCCTGGGAGTCCTTACATCCGTAAACTTCCGCCAATGCCCGGAGTTGTGAGTTCGAACCGAAAATGAGGTCGACACGGGTGCCGGTCCACTTGAGTTCGCCGCTCTTGTGATCACGGCCCTCGAACACGTCTTCGTCTTTCGAGCTTGCCTGCCACGTAGTACTCATGTCGAGTAGATTCACGAAAAACGCATTGGTGAGCGTCTCCGGCCGCTTGGTGAGGACGCCGTGCCGGGACTGTCCGAAGTTGGCATTCAAGACACGCAGACCACCAACGAGTACCGTCATTTCAGGAGCGGTCAGTGTCAGCAGCTGCGCCCGATCAACCAGCAGTTCCTCTGCCGATACAGTGTATTTCGTTTTGAGATAATTGCGGAACCCGTCTGCCTTCGGTTCGAGTACGTGAAATGACACCACGTCGGTTTGATCCTCCGACGCGTCCGTGCGGCCCGGTGTGAAAGGAACGCTCAAATCGTGACCGGCATCTTTCGCAGCTTGCTCGACACCTGCGCATCCGCCCAGAACAATCAGGTCGGCAAGCGAAACCCTCTTTCCGCCTGACTGCGCGCTGTTGAACGCCTGTTGGATTCCCTCAATGGTCTGCAGTACAGTCCCAAGTTGCTCAGGTTGGTTGACCTCCCAACCCTTCTGTGGTGCAAGACGAATGCGCGCCCCGTTCGCCCCGCCGCGCTTGTCGGAGCTGCGGAACGTGGACGCTGACGCCCAGGCCGTAGAGACCAGTTCTGAGACAGACAGCCCCGAGGCAAGGATCTTGTCTTTGAGGTCCGCCATATCCTTCTCTTCGATCAGCTCATGATCGACTGCGGGCACCGGGTCTTGCCAGATCAGTTCCTCCTCTGGAACCTCCGGGCCGAGAAAGCGCGAGCGGGGGCCCATGTCGCGGTGAGTCAGCTTGAACCAGGCCCGGGCAAACGTGTCCGCGAACGCCTCCGGGTTCTCGTGAAACCGCTGCGCAATCGGTTTATAGATCGGATCCATTCTCAGCGAGAGGTCTGCCGTGGTCATGATGGTCGTAACCCGCTTCGACGGATCGTGAGCGGCCGGTGCGAGATCCTTTTCATCCGGACTGACCGGGACCCACTGATAGGCGCCGGCGGGGCTTTTCACCAGATTCCAATCATAGCCGAACAAAATGTCGAAATAACCCATGTCCCACTTGATCGGGTTCGCCGTCCAGGCCCCTTCGATGCCGCTGCTGATGGTGTCATCCCCCTTGCCGCTGCCGAAGCTGCTTTTCCAGCCGAGACCCTGTTCCTCGATGGGGGCGCCTTCAGGCTCAGGACCCACCTGCGCCGCATCGCCAGCACCGTGACATTTGCCGAAGGTGTGTCCGCCGGCGACGAGCGCGACGGTCTCTTCGTCGTTCATTGCCATGCGCGCGAAGGTCTCGCGGACGTCACGCCCCGACGCGACCGCATCCGGTTCGCCGTTCGGCCCTTCCGGGTTCACGTAGATCAAGCCCATCTGCACGGCGGCGAGAGGATTGTCAAGTTCCCGGTCACCTTTATAACGGTTGTCTCCCAGCCAGGTGTCCTCAGAGCCCCAGTAAATGTCCTCTTCCGGCTCCCAGATGTCCTCACGCCCGCCGGCGAAGCCGAAGGTCTTGAATCCCATCGATTCCAGCGCGCAGTTGCCGGCGAGGATCATAAGGTCGGCCCATGAGATCTTGTTGCCGTATTTCTGCTTGATAGGCCAAAGCAGACGGCGCGCCTTGTCGAGGTTCACGTTGTCGGGCCAGCTGTTGAGAGGTGCCAGGCGCTGATTGCCGGAGCCTGCCCCTCCGCGGCCGTCGCCCATGCGGTATGTGCCTGCGCTGTGCCATGCCATCCGGATGAAGAGTCCCCCGTAGTGACCGTAATCCGCCGGCCACCAGTCCTGTGAGTCGGTCATCAACGCATAGAGGTCCTTTTTCAGAGCCTCAAGGTCGAGTTTCTTGAACTCCTCGGCATAGTTGAACTTCTCGCCCATTGGATTGCTCATGTGAGAGTTCTGATGAAGAATCCTGAGGCTCAACTGGTTCGGCCACCAGTCCCGGTTCGACGTGCCGCCTCCGGCAGTAGGGTTTTTAGCACCGCCCGTTACCGGGCACTTGCTGTCGTCATTCATAATGTTACCTCCTTTCTTTGTTTTCTCCACCTGGTTTTTCCTTCACGGCACATTGGTGGCAGATACCGTTCACTTCGACCTGCGTCATTTCCACTTGACCCATTTTCTGGATTGATTCCGGTAATTTCAGCTTGTTGAATTTATCACTGTAAAAGTCACGTGTCAGTCCACACTGGATACAAATAAAATGATGATGACGGCTGAGATTCGCATCAAAGCGGGCTCTCGCGCGTTGAGACCCAAGGGTTTTGATCAATCCAAGATCTTTTAGCCACCAGAGCGTCCGGTAAACCGTATCCAGTGATACGGTGGGCATCCGCTCGCGTACACCCTTGAAAACCGTCTCTGCGTCAGGATGGTCTCCCGTCTGCGCCACTTCACTGAAAATTTCCAAGCGTTGATGGGTTATTTTGGCACCCGATTTCCTGCATACCTCATAAAAGCGGGCCATGCGTTGCTCAATGTTTTGCCTGGGAACTGCCATAGCTCAATCCTTAATAAGAATATATTCCTATTCAAAATATATAAGATGAAAGATAACCCTTGTCAAGAATGTTTAATCCGAAAGAAAATAAAATCGTAGCACGATTTTATAGAACGCGACGGTATCGCTCCGATGTGATGTGCGGCACCAATGAAATAGAAGGGAGGCGCAGCATGATCGTGCCTCTATGGACAATTGTTATGTTTCTTCCACATTTCGGGATCATGCCCTTTAGGAACATTTTTGCAGGGATCATCAGACGAATACCCACGCAGCTTGTTGTAATGGATAAGTTGTTCTGATTGGAGAATATCAGGGGTTTTAAGATGCGTTGAAAGATGCACATAACGCAGTTGTCTGTGAATATGGGAAATTCTCTGAAGAATTTGACGCAGTATCTCATCCGTAATCGTGCGATTAGCAAAATGATTATTTAATTCTCTTTCAAGCTCAATGAGTTCGAAACCCAAGGGGACCGCGTCTTGTTTCATCTTCCTATAAATAGCCTCGATTGCCTGAATTTGTTCAGCGTTAAGATCTATTTCTTCCTTCATTTCCAACAAGTGCACTGGCCCGGGTACACCATTTAGCTCCGCAACTTTAGCTAATCCCCATCCTTTACCATTCTGTAACTCCTCAATATCAGTCGCCGATAAGCTCTTGATCTCTCTCTTTTCTTCACCAGCATATTTTTATTTATGAGAATGCGCTGCTTCTGAGAATGCAAACGTAGGTATTAGTATTAAAATCAAAACTTCAATTGTGACGTTTGTTCTCATGATAGATTATCCTAATTATTTAAATTTGATATTGAGAAACTCACAACGCCTATGCTCAGATTGAAATGTACAGATGTGGTGCCTACTCGCGATTTCTTGGCTTAGGGCGCCATTGAGTACCATCAACCCAACCGTTGGAGGCCGATTCTATAATGTCAAATTTTGGGATGTATGGCTTTATGTCCAAAAGTGGCGTGCCATCAAGAACATCAACACCTTTGACAATTAGTGTGTTGCCGGTTCTCTCTTTAAGTTGAACAATCGACATGCCTATAGAATTGGGTCGGCATGGGTGTCTTGATGCATATATTCCATGAGGTTCATCATCTAAAAATGTGGGGCGTATTAGTTGAACCTCTCCACTGCGATCGAATAAGTATAAGATGTAAAAATGTGAAAAAGTCTCTATGTCCTTAAGTCCGTTTGCGTATTGCTTGAAAAGCTCTATTTTCCCTTCAGCATTAGAAGAGTAAATAGGTTGAATTGGACACTCTTTCTTTGTTTTATAAGGAGTATGTATTTCCCCTATTGGTTTAAACTGCATATTCTTTTCCTGTTGATAGAGCAAACACCTTACAAAAATTTATTTTTCTATGAACGTGTGATGTCACGATATATCCACAATAATGATGAACCCAGTCACCTATACTGATATCAATTTTCAAATGATACAAGGCTACCCGAGGTCTTCTGTCTCTGAACGTATAAAATAAACTTCAGGATAGCAAGATCAAGCCTACCACCCAGCTTGTAGAATCTTTATCAGGTAAAATAGATTTTTCCGCTTTTGATGCTGACCATCCTGAAGACAGCATCAATTGAGTGACATAGATACCAAAACCTGACATAGATGGACGGGCAAATTCCATATGGCGACAGGGCTTATTTTCTGCGACAACACAGCACTTTTCTTGATCGTCACAAAACAATTCTTTACACGATCCGCCGGCAAACGCTTTTGTTTTTTCAAAACCGATTGCGATGGCTTTGTGCTCTACTGCTGCTACAATTTGATGAAGCAATTGCATGACACCCTTGCGTTCATCGGAAAACATGACGGATGTTGGTAATTCTATTTTCACGGTAATGGAATATTTGCTCTGTGCCTGCCACTTTCTAAATTCGACTGGGCCTCCTACATAGGGTGGACAGCTTGCTGCAAGGCCATAATTCGGACAGGTATATTCTCCGTTACATAATTTTGCCAAATTGTCTTTAACCTGAATCTCTTTAGACAATATACTGGCGGAAGAAGTCGCTCCAAGTCTTTTTGCTTCCTGGATTAAGTGTGCAAGTTGGTATTTTGGTTTCGTTATATTTACCATTTATCATATCCATAGTGTCATAATATTACTCCGGCAATTAAATATGTTATGGTTGCCATTCTCGAAGGCGGGGCACGAAGTGAAGCTTTAGCGCTATCCAGAAATACACTGACTGCCGGATCAAAGCCTGCCCCGGACTCGATCCGGGGTCCGGCATGACGGGTTTGGCTATTTAATCGACGGGTTAATAACGAGTGACTCAAGCTCTTTCACGATTTCCGTCGGCTCCGGACGCTGGGTGTAGTCGGGGTTGGCCTCGGCACTGACCACATTCCCCTTTTGATCTAAAATAAACCGGCCCGGCATGGGCAGGGACCACAGATCGTTGCCATTATATCTGACCAAGTCTATTCCGAATTGACTGTACAGTTCAGCCAAGTCGTCCGGCAGATTAAAGGTCAGACCGAATTGTGAGGCCAGATGGTTGTCTTCATCCCTCAAAAGCGGGAAAGTCAATTTGTGTTTTTTAACTATCAATTTGGAGTATTTATCAAGCTGGGGCGAGATGACCACCAGTGAAGCGCCCTGGGCCTTGATGTCTGACGCTGTTTCTTGCAGAGCTTCCAGCTCCATATTGCAGTAAGGTCACCATTGCCCACGGTAAAAACTGATAACCACCGGCCCCTGGGCCAGCAGGCCCTTTAGCTCCACCAAGTTCCCGTTTTCATCAGGCAGGGAAAATTCCGGAGCAGACTCCTCGACCTTTAAGACCTTGTCAAGAATCCCGGAATTCTTAAGGTCTTCCGTGGCCCTTTGCATGACTGCCACTGCTTCCGGAGGAGCTGTTTCCAAAAAACTTTTTTTGTATTCATCCAATTTGTTTTGCAATCCCATTACCCAGCCTCCTTTTTTAGGTATTTAAATTTGAAACGCTCAACTTTGGTTCAGGCAACCATCTCCGATATAATGTCCTTGATGGGTTTGATTTCCTTGATCAGGGCGCTAACCTGGCCTGCTCCTGCCGGAAACAGGTCAAAGTCCCCGTCGCCCAAGCCTGGGGCTCGTTCATCAGGTTGTATTCCTGGTTCAGATCTGCGCCCGCAGCCAGGAGTTCTTCCAGTTTGGGGTTGATGATGGTGCGCATGGCCATACCACCCACGGGCAGGCGGATGGTCCCTGCATCGCCGCAGCCCAGGATGGCTGCCTTCCAGGCTCGGGAGGCCGGGCTTTCTTCGGAGGCGAGAAACGCAGTCCCGATCTGCACGCCCTGGGCCCCCAGGGCCAAAGCGGCCTGGTATCCCCGGCGTTCGGAAATCCCGCCAGTAGCCACCACAGGCACATTGATCATGTCGCAGACCGTGGGAATCAGGATCATGTTCGTGGATTCCGGGCCGCTGGTGCGCAACCCCCCGGATTCAGTACCGGAGACGACCACGGCGTCAACGCCTGCATCCGCGGCCTTGACAGCTAGAGGTGCAGCCAGGGCCACGTGCAGACCCTTCATGCCCAGTTCCTCGATCTTGGGGTAGATACGCTTGGGGGCGCCGGCCGACGTGGTCAGATGACCAAAGCGGAGGTATTGACTAGCCGGTACGCCGACCGAATCCGGAGCAATCGCCACGTCCACAGAAGGTGTCGCTGCATCCTTTTCTACAGCGGATGTGACGGTTACCCCCGAGAATATCAGAAGAACAACGAACATGGGTATGCCGAAGGCATATTTCATATAACTTTTCCGTTTTCCGGGTACAGGGTTCATGAAAATGGTGTGTGGACTGAGACGGGTTCTCTGTTTCGGCGCCGGCTCAACCGCTACGTCCTGGTAAAGATATTTGATATCCAATTCCTGATTTTTTTGCAAATATTATATGGATTTAATAAGATACATCATATCTATGCGGGGGCTCCAAAAGGTAGGATTTATTGCTTTGCATATTCGGCTGTCAAAATGCCTAAACCCGCAAGACATCAGCGGTTGGAGAAATTGCCATTATCGACATGAAACGACAGAACCAGGAAGGGGGCAAATCCTGGATAGAAGAGACAGCCTCGAGAAGTTTTGTTTCGTTCTCGCCCGTGACGCTGCTGATGACATAGATATAAAAGGGGGATATGCTCAGAATTAACAGAAAACCGTAAAGACCTGCCAAGTGGTGATTTTTTGTTGGGATGAGGAATGCTATGATCTTTGGGTTTATGGATAGCTGTAAGCCATAGACTGTATGCATCTTAATTGCTTACAGCCTATGGCTTGTCGAAGATTGGTCCGTTTTGGACAAAAGACAGTTTTGGTGGCTTCTGCTTACCAGTTTTCACCCAGTAGCTCAAAATGCGCCTGGGGGTGTGCACATGCCGGGCACATGGCCGGTGCTTCCACGCCTTCGGCCAGATAGCCACAGTTTCTGCAGCGCCACACAACGACCTGGTCTCTCTTAAAGACCCGATCAGCCTCGATGTTTCCGGCCAGATCTACATAGCGTTTTTCATGCTGTTTCTCGGCCACGGAAATCATCTTCCAGACCATGGCCGCAGCAGCAAAGCCTTCATCGTTGGCGATCTTGGCAAAGCCAGGGTAAATTTCAGTATGCTCGGCATGCTCACCCTCAGCGGCAGCCTTTAGATTTTCAAGTGTGGTCCCGACAACCCCGGCAGGAAACCCAGCCGTGATTTCCAGTTCCCCGCCTTCCAGAAAGCTAAAGAAGCGCTTGGCATGCTCTTTTTCCTGGTTGGCCGTCTCTGCAAATATATCCGCAATCTGGACATAGCCGTCTTTTTTGGCCTTGCTCGCAAAGTAGGTGTATCGATTCCGGGCCTGAGATTCCCCTGCAAAAGATTTGAGCAGGTTCTGTTCTGTCTGACTACCTTTCAATTCTGCCATTTGTTTCCTCCTTATCAGTTCAATTGTTGGTTAATGCCTTTTGACAATCCGGGCAGATACCGAAAAAATCAATGCGATGATTGACAATCTGGTATCCTGTTTTCCGAATAATCTGCTGCTTCAGGGCTTTTGTCTCGATGTCATCCGCGTCCATTACCTGTTTGCATTTCGTGCAGATCACATGCGTATGGGGATAGGGTCGTTTCCCATCGTATCGATTGCTTCCCTTGCTGAATTCGAGCTCCATCACCGCCCCCATTTCCTTGGCAAGAGAAATTGTCTTGTAAACAGTTGCCCGACTGGTCATGGGAAAATCAACCCTGACGCGCTCATAGATCTGATCTACCGTTGGATGGGTGTCGCTGGTGGTTAGAATTTCCAGAACAGCCTGCCGCTGGGGCGTCATGCGATGTCCTGCTGCCTGCATCTGTTTGACCAGCGGATCGATCATGGTATGTGCAATCGTCAATATTGGTATCCTGGGTGTTGGTGGCATCCATCATTTACCAGAAGCTGTCTTGATTTTTTTCAAGACAGCTTTCAAGAATGATTATCTCTAAATAATAGATATCTTGTTTGTCATCGGGGACAGGGAATGTCAAGCAATAAATTGAAGAACTTCACAGCATGCGAAGCACTGCCGAACGGCAGAACCTTCGGGGAACGTGCGCGCCTTTATCAAATCAGAGCAGCTGCTTGATGAAAGAGACGCCAAAACAGGATGCGATAATATCGATGACACCCGCATCAAGCTGATGTCCATGATCAGACAAGGTATTACAGGGAAATTCACGCCAATTTCTGTCCACGGACAATTCCGGCTCCGGTTCTTCGGAGAGGGTTAATGGCCAGAGCGAACAGGCTTTTGGCTTTAAATCCACCGGAGATATCCGCAGATCAAGCGCCACAGAGTGAAGTGCACAAAGCGTTTCACCCGAAGGCCTTGCATAGGTAAAGACACAGGATTCGTCCTCATTGGCGTCGATGCAATAGCTTGCATCATCACATTCTTCGAACACATTTCTAAACCCATGGCCATTTTTAATGCTATCGGTATAACGTGCGATTATGGGAAAATACCCCACAATTCTTTCAAGTTCTGCCAGATTGACATGCGGAACATACCTGGAACAGCAGGAGGGGCAGTTTCTACATGCATCGGGACGGCATTTATGATGAATGGTTTTGAGTGCTGCCAGATCCACCCGTATGCCATGGATGATGGGTTTGGAATTTTTGTTCATGTGTTTAGAATCGATACACGGTCGGTCTGCAATTCTTGTCAATGTCGATACCGATGGAATCCCCGGTTTTGAAGCCAAGCGCCTGGAATCTCTTGACCACCTCTTCATATCTGTCTGCGTGCCAGTAGACACTCCACAAAGGATTTCTTACCGTATCGATACCGTACGCATCGTGGCTGCAGAAATTGAGACGAACCTTCTCCTTGGCAATCAAGGTATCGGCTTCTGAAATAAAATAATCGGTAGTATAAACGTTGTTCTGCAGGGCTTTGGACAACCGGCGCTGCTGTTCGGGTGTGTCATCCAAGTAGTGGTTGGCCACCTGATACAGCCCTTCCGGTGCTTTGAGGCTCAGTCCCAGTATGCCGAATCGCTGATGCATGAGGGCAAATTTTTCCATTTTGTTTTCAGCATCTTCGATAATGGCAAGCACGTCCTCGATCTGCCACGTCTTATCCGCCCAGTCGTGGTAAAGTTTTTCACATCCGCTGATGACGCTCAGGTAGAAGGCTCTCATGTCAATCACGTAGATGGGCCGTTCACGATAACTTCTGCGGATTCGGCACCGTCGAACCCCGTCCAGAACCACAGACCGCTCAACTTCTGTCTGCTCGAGCATTTCAATACCGGAAATATCTTTGGCCTGCACCACAAAAATCTGGTCTTCTTTATCGATAATGTATTCAATTTCACACTTGAAACCGAGATAGTCCTGAACTTTTTTTGAGATTTCGAGCAGGTTTATGTTGTGGGGTGTCTGGGTAATATGCGGGTCATCATGAAACTTGCCAATTTCATTTTGACAGTACCCGAACTCCCAGTAATCACCAACCATCTTGGCCATCACACTGGTGCCCTCAATCAGGGGCATGACAATGATGCCTGTGGCTTCGGGATCAATCTTCGGTGCATGGTAAAACTTCTGCTGACGTTTGAAACTCAGGCGGCGTGTTGTCAAGGCCATTTTTATAATTCGTTTTCGCGCATATTTGACACCCCCTGCATCGGCATATGTCTGCAGAGAATCAAACGTACCACCCCGATAAAACTCCTCCATGGGATGAGCACTTCGAGCCAAAATTTTGTAGCTCTCCCGATGCTTTTCGAGAAATATCTCGAGCTCCTCGAAATCTTCGTTCTCAAAATTTTTGGCCGGCACATACAGAAAATCAGGAACGTTGAAATTTCCTTCCGTCAGTTTTTTCAGCAGCCGTGCCTTTTCAGGTATCTCTGTTGTCATGGGGTCCCCAAATAAAATCAATATAGGGTTTTTCAGATTTCTAATAGCGGTATATTATTTCTTGACCTTGTCTTCTGGAGCGGGTAAGCTTTCGACTGAGTACTCACTCGAAAAAGTCAGTCATATCATGGGACAGTACAAATGTCCAAAAAAAAAACCGATATCCTGAAAACCGCCATGCGCCTGTTTGCTCACAAGGGCTTCCGCCAGACCTCCATGGCCGAACTTTCCCGCTTGAGCGAAGCCGCAGAAGGTACTATTTTCTACTACTTTAAAACCAAGGACAATCTGTTGGTTGCCGTCCTTGAAAATGCCAGAAACGCCATCATCGACGCTTTCCGAAACAGTGTGCGTGACAAAACCGCCCTCTCTGGAATCGACCGGGTTGAAGCCCTGCTGACTTTTTACCTCCATCAAACCGAGCAAATGCAGGAAGAATTTTTAATTCTCCATCGACACTTTCCATATGAAAAGGCGGAGGCGGACGCCTTGTGCAGAGAGTATCTGGCATCAATATACAACTGCGTACTGGACCATCTGGAAGCGGCCCTTGCAAGGGGCCAGGAAGATGGGACCATTACGGCAACCCCCGGCAGCAACACTGCCATGATACTTTTTTCACTGGTTGACGGTATTTCCCGCTTCAACACCTTGCGTATCTACGATACCGGCACACTTTACACGGATCTCATGACGATGTGCAGGAAAATGCTGACTTTCAGGAATGGATGAATGCTTAGAAAACTATTACCGTTTTTAGCCTGGTTCGACCGCTACACACTTGACGTCGTTAAAAGGGATCTGTCGGGAGGTGTCACCGTCGCGCTCGTTCTCATCCCACAATCCATGGCCTATGCACAACTGGCAGGCCTTCCCATCCAGGCCGGTTTGTATGCATCCCTTCTCCCGCCGATCATTGCAATCCTCTTTGGGTCAAGCTGGCAGCTTGCCACAGGTCCGGTTGCCGTGGTCTCTCTGATGACGGCAGCCGCACTGGAGCCGATTGCCACCACCGGTAGTCTGGGTTACATATCCTATGCCCTGCTGCTGGCATTCATGGTCGGTCTTTTTCAGTTTTTGCTGGGTATCCTGAAACTCGGCTTGATTATCAACCTGCTCTCGCATCCCGTAATTAACGGCTTCACCAATGCCGCCGCCATAATCATTGCCACATCCCAGCTGCCCAAGATGCTGGGAGTACACATAGACACAGGGGATTACCACTATGAAACACTCATCCGGGTTGTAGAAACCGCTATCCTGTATACCCACTGGCCGACACTCCTGATGGGTGTTTTAGCTTTTGTGATTATGATTGTCACTAAGCGGCTTGACAGTCGATGGCCCGGCGTCCTGGTGGCCGTTGTCGTAACGACCCTTATTTCATGGGCGCTCCATTTTGAGCACAATATCAAGATCAATATATCGGCCATACATCATGCCGAAACAGCCCATTTGATTGAAAGCTTCAATCAGATGAGCCAGATGGTTCCCACCCTATCGGAACAGCGCTCCTTTCAGAAACAAAAACAGCTTTCCGCCAAAAAGAAAGATGATATCTTTGCCATGCTCGATGCCCGTAGAGAGGTGGATGGGCTTACCATTCAAATCGATCAATTGAAATACCAGATTCACCTCATTCGTAAAAAAATCAGACGCCTGTTGTTTGTGCAGACAATACAACCAGATGGCAGAATCAATTTCATGGTAAAAGCCAGCAATAACCAGGACAATACCCTGGACAAACGAATCTATCGTATTTCTGTGGGTAATGACTCCATCGATCCAAATCAGGTCACCTTTATGGGCGGTGGTGAGGTTGTGGGACAAATTCCCAAAGGTATACCGTCGTTGAAGCCGGTACCATTTAACATATCCGCCTTCAGCCACCTGCTGCCTTTTGCTGTTATCATTGCATTGCTGGGATTTATGGAGGCCATCTCCATTGCCAAGGCAATGGCAGCCAAAACAGGTCAGCGACTCGACCCCAACCAGGAGTTACTGGGACAGGGGCTGGCCAACATGGCAGGCGCATTTTTCAGTGGATACCCGGTTTCCGGCTCTTTTTCCCGATCAGCGGTTAACCTTAAAGCAGGTGCTGTCACGGGCATGTCGTCTGTTTTCTCCAGTCTGATCGTTCTGGCATGTCTGCTGTTTTTTACACCACTTTTCTACCATCTCCCACAATCTGTCCTGGCAGCGGTGATCATGATGGCGGTCGTCGGGTTGATCAACATCTCCGGCTTTGTCTACGCCTGGCGTGCCAAACGCCATGACGGTATCATTTCGGTGCTGACATTTCTGAGCACGCTCATGTTTGCGCCGCATCTTGACAAGGGTCTATTCGTGGGTGGCGGTCTGTCTCTGGCGGTATTTTTATACAAGTCCATGCGTCCCGGCATTGCAACACTGTCTCTGAGCGCAGACAAAGGACTGCATGATGCGCTGGTCTTCGGACTCAAAACATGCCGCTACATCGATGTGGTCCGCTTTGACGGGCCCCTCTTTTTTGCCAATTCAAGTTATCTTGAAGAACAGATCGCCGCCCATCGAAAAAATCAGCCGGATCTGAAACATATTCTCCTGGTATCGAACGGTATCAATGATATCGATGCTTCCGGACAGGAAACATTGTCTCTCTTGATCGACAGAATTAGAAGCGCCGGGATCGATATCTCCTTGAGTGGTGTCAACGATTCGGTCATGACAGTGTTGGAACGCACGCACCTGGCTACCAAGATCGGCAAGGATCATATCTTTCCTAACATCCATACAGCCTTGCGCTTCATCCATGAAAAAACACATTTAAACAGTGAGGTTGAAAACTGCCCCTTAAAAAATGTGGTTTACCAAACGTCGGAAACGGATAGAGAAGGGTCAAAGGGTTAGAGGGGGCTACAAGGGTTGGAGGGTAGCACATGGTTTTAGGTTTTAAGTTTTAGGTTCAGCTATTAGCTACAATTAATTACGCGCGTAGCGCTAATGTCGCACGAAGGGTTAATGACAGCCGCAGGCGAAATGACGCCCGTAGGGCTAATGTCGCACAAAGTGCATAGGAGAAGAACCATGGCCATT
>RCNG010000366.1_pt1 | contig 31652 bp, 27 predicted proteins | sample 2041371 | NCBI WGS metagenome assembly RCNG01 (sample SAMN09708227, study PRJNA481090) | Marine sediment metagenome, whole genome shotgun sequencing project. | biome: marine sediment; feature: ocean; material: sediment; isolation source: Sewage treatment plant 1 marine sediment (STP1) ... | reverse complement strand
ATAACCTAAAACGCCTACTAACCCGCCCCATGTAGTTTTTCCAATTATGGTTCCCAGTTTAAATTTTCTAAACATCCAAGGGAGATAATCTCCGCCGGAACCAGCTGTTTCATCAATAATCATAACCTTTGGACCTTGTATTGAAGCACTGGGAGATTTAAGGTCATTTCCATATCTGAAATTCCATGATGCCTGATATGGTTTCTTTAGCATATCTATATAATAATCTGCCAATTGCCCGCCGCCATTATGTCGTTCATCAACAATTATAGCCTTTTTATTAGCTTGTGGGAAGAAGTAGCGTTTAAAATATTCATGTCCTGCCCCTGCCGTATTCGGAACATACACATATGCTACCTGCCCGTTTGTAGCCTTGTCTACTTTTTTAATATTTCCTTCAACCCAATCCCTGTTTCTAATGGAACGTTCACTTTCTAAGGGTACTACTTTCACTTTTCGTGAACCAGACCCGTCTGCTGAAGCTGAAACCGTAAGCTCCACTATTTTATTTTCAGTATTTTCAAAGAAACTATAGAGATTTTTATCTGCAGTAACCTCATTTCCATTCACAGCAACTAAATATTCCCCAACCACAATGTTTACCCCTGGTTCCGTTAATGGTGAACGAAGCTCTGGTGTCCAATTTAGACCTCCGTATATTTTAGCAAAGCGATACCTGTTGTTAACTACTTCATAATCTGCACCAAGCAGTCCTCCACCTACTTTATCCGGGTTATTCATTCGATCACCTCGGCTACCAAACCTGTGATGCCCCACGGCCAATTCACTGCACATCCATTGCATAACTCTGTAGAGATCACTTCTGCATGTGACATCGGGTAGAAAAATATAATATTTTTCTTTCATGGCATTCCAGTCCAAACCATGCATTCCTGGGTCATAGAAATAGTCCCTATTCACGCGCCAGGTTTCATCAAATATATTGGACCATTCCTGTCGGGGATCTATTTTTACCTGAATGGCACCTATATTTATTTCTCCATTTTCAGGTTTTTTACCTACCTCTGTGATTCCCCATGTCTTCTCTTTCAGGTACAACATTTTTTTCCCGGAAGCAGCAATAGTATACCAATTTGCAGGCATAACTTCCTCATCTTCCCGCTTTTTAAAATCATACATTCTAAGAGTCTGAGGATCGCTGAAACTGCTATGCGGCTTGCGTGATAAATAAAACAATTTTCCCTCTTCAGAACAACTTAAACCTGAGTACATTCCTTGTGAAATAGGCAGGGCAATAATTCGGTTTGAAATTTGCTCCCAATCAATTCGCAATGGAGCAACCGTTTTATTTTCCTTCTTATCATCTTTATCTGTGGAATCTTTTTTAGTTTTTTTATCGTCTTCGTCATTTTCTTTATCATTTTCATCATCATTCTCTTTAGCCAAAGGGGATATAAGCTCTTTCTGTAATGTTACCAAATAGATGGAATTCGTCATTTCCATATCCTGGTTTGACTGATCAAACCAATTCACAACCGGACCGGCATCTGTGGAGGCCAGCACATAGATATATTTTCCACTCGGATCAAAGACTGGCTCACTTACGTTTGAAAGGCCATCGGAAAGTTCAAAGGATTTATTCTGATCCACGGAATATACATAAGCTCTTTCAAAATTTGTTTCCGTAATATTCGTGTATGACACCCATTTTGAATCATGAGACCAGGATCCAAAAAGTTCGCGAAAAACGCCAGGAATGTATAACTTATCTGTTCCAATTTTGGTGATCTGTCCACTAGATACATCTGCCATGAATAAATTACGCCCATTATCTACAAAGCATAATTTTTTACTATCCGGGGACCAATGTAAATAAGCATAAAAACCAGAACCGGAAATGGGCAATTTTTTTATTGTACCATTTTCCAGTGTCTTAAGATGCAAGCTATATTCACCCGAAGCGTCAGAAAAATAGGCTATTTGCTTACCATCAGGGGACCATTGCGGGTATTTCTCATGCACCCCTGGAGTTTGGCTTATGTTCTCTACATCACCTTTTTCAGCAGGCACGGTAACTACTTCACCCCTGAAATCAAAAACTGCCCTGGCACCTGAAGGTGAAATGCCAGCACTTCTGATATATCTGTCTCCTGAAACATAACGTGCTCTGAGTTCCAGCAGATCTGTGGCGATAGAAATGGTAAGTTTTGTGCTGGATAAAGAATTTGAATCAAATAAATGTAAATATCCGGCTTGCTCGTAAATTAAATCATTGTTATTGGTATTGAGACTTATCACTGGAAAATCGTCATACATTGTGAGTTGGGTAACCCCTTTGGTATCCAAATCATAGGCATATAAATTAAATTCCCCGTTGCGGTCACTTCTGAAAAACACTTTATTACCTATCCATTGAGGATTGGCATCATTACTACCAGATGCAGGTTTGTTGATTTCCGTTACTTCATAAGTCTCTGTATCGTAAATCCATATGCGCGATTGTGTACCTCCCCTATAATTTTTCCACTGGTTAAATACTTCGTATAAAGGAGTATAAGCGATATATTTCCCATCTTCTGAATAAGAAGCGTTAAATGCAGTAGGAATAGGTAGTTCCAAAGGCTGGCCACCTTCTATTGCTATAGTATAAAGCTTGGCATGCCTGTTGGTGTAGGTAGATCTGCGAGAGATGAAAAGAACACTTTTACCATCGGGAGAAAAATCTCTCACCTGATCCCAACTTGGATGCCAGGTTAATCTTTTAGGAACTCCTCCTTGTGCAGAAACAACATACACGTCTATATTACCGTCATATTCTGCACTGAATGCGATCAAAGAACCGTCCTGTGAAAAAACAGGGTTGGATTCTACCCCCTCATCAATAGTAAGTCGTCTTGGGTTAGATCCATTTTTGTTGGCAATCCAAAGATCTTCGGCATAAATAAAAGCGATATTATTTTCACTAATTGCCGGGCTTTTCATCAATCTGGTATCAACAGTATTTTGAGCATTAATTTGGAAAAATCCTAAGGATAGGAGTATGGCTAAGAAAAGTTGATTTTTAAAATGTACAGTCATATACGAAGTATTTCAATTAGTTTAAATTTATTTGATAGAGGAAACTTCATTAAAAGTATAAGAGTTAAATATAAGGTGGATTTTGGTCTTACGAAATTTAGGAATAGAATTTTTTTGGAACCTGTAAATGGATGCGGAATGTTGCTGAAGCAAATCTAGTTTACTTCTGGAAGCTTATTGATCCAGTTCTCCAAAATGCTTATGTATTTGGAATGTAATTTAGACCAATAGGGAAAATCACTTTGCCCAACATCATACATGGAGTGTGAAGCACCTTTTAATACTATTATTTCATATTTTGTGTTTTGGGCTTTCTCAAGGGCTTCTGCAATGATTTCGTAACTATTGGGCGGTATAATTTCATCCAAACCACCTTGAACAATAAGTACTGGTTGTTTAATATTTTCAAAATAGGGGAGAGGGGTATATTTCAATTTTTTGTCTATTTCTATTTTATCAAGGTTGGGAATCCATACCATATTAAACCACCCTTGAGATTTAACAGCGTTGATCTCTTTCTGAAGGGTTTCTTTGGAAATTTCACCTGCAATAGTTTCAAAAACTTTTCGCTCAAATTTGGATGCCTCTTCAATATTCTCACCCAGTGTTTCTTTGTTTCTGTTCTTCCAATAATTAAGATCACTTTCCAATAAGGTAGAACCAGGGCAGCTCACGGCAATGCCATATTTGAGGTCTTTTAAGTCATTCAAAATATATGGGATCTTGCTAGCTCCCTGGCTGCTGCCTTTTATACCAATATGGCTAATAGGGATGTTTGTCTTTTGAGAAAACCACTTAATGGCATTAATATCATCCGATGCAAGTTCTTCTATACTGGCCTGTGACCAATTACCTTCAGAAATACCTGTCCCCCGTTTGTCATAAATAAAGGTAGTATAACCTCGTTTTGCGAAAAGTTGAGCTTCTGCTCTGGAAGCACTCCTGTCTGAATTACCAGAAGAAGTAACAATAATCAGGGCTTTTTTGTTGTCTTTGGGTGGATGGTAAATAGTGCCATTCAATTTCAGGTTATTAGTTTTAAAACTTACGTCCTCAGCAGTTGAGATCTCTTTACTACTTGCTAAAGATTTATAGAGCGTATATGAAATTTTCATTGTGTCCACAGTTAGTGTACCCCGGAGTTCAGCATTATTTTTTACCCATTTATTTTTAAATGAATAGGTATAAAAATCGCTTTGTAATTTAAAATTAATTGAATCGCCTTTTACGTCAATATCTCTGAATGGGATTCTGTTGGCATTTTGTTCAAGGCTTGTAAAATAGACCTTCCATTGAGTGGAATCTTGTTCCAGTTCAAATGCAATGGAATCTGTAAAACTTCCTTTTTTAAAGAGGCCGCTATAAATACCACTAAGGGCGGATGTTTCTGGCTTCGAACTATTAGTACAGGATATTATCGAAAGGGTCAGAATCAAATAGAGGCATTTTCTCATGGGTCATTAATGTTTAACTTTTAGCAATCGGATTCTTTTTTCTAGCCTGTATGCTATACACCATTGGAAGTTTATTCCCAAGGTGTTTAATTCGATACTTACCGGGTTCAGATTCTATAGTAAATTTAAAACAGTTGTACGGGGAATAATCATATTCCTCAAGGGACGTCACTTCAAGCCCATTCTTTATCAAGCTTGAGATCACCTCACCTATGCCGTGGTTCCACATTACATATTCCAATGAGAGATCAGCATCCCTGTTAGCATACGTTCCTGTTTCAGTTTCCACTATTGGTCCTGAATTGAAATAGTTGTAAGTAATCTTACTAAACTTATCATCAAACATCCAGACTACCGGATGAAACTCCACGAAAATAAGTCTGCCGCCAGGTTTTAAAAAGTTAGACACAATTTGCCCCCATTTGTCAATATCAGACAGCCAGCCAATAGTACCATAAGTTGTATAAATAATATCAAATTCCTCGTTTAAATGATTGGGAAGATCATAAATATCACAGCAAATAAAGTTAGCTTCTATTTTTGTTTTCACAGCTAGTTCTCTGGCTCTGGCTATTGCTTTGTCGGAAAGATCAACCCCGGTAACCCTGGCGCCAAGCTTTCCTAATGAGAGCGTATCCTGGCCGAAATGACATTGCAAATGCAAAATACTCCGGCCTTTTATATCCCCAAGGAGATTCAATTCTATATTTTTAAGTGATGTCTCGCCATCCAGGAATCCTTTCATATTATAGAAATCAGATTCCATATGAGTGTCTGTCTTACTGTTCCAGGAGGCCTTATTTATTTTGATATAATCAGAATTCAAATCCATGTGCAATTAGTTACTTTTTATTAATTTTTGAAGGTATTGTTCTTTTGTAATTCTGTAATACAAAGAGTCTTCAATACCCTTGCAGTTATCTTTTTTCCAGAATACCATGGAAAGTTTTTCCAGAACTTTAATGGAGGCTTTGTTTTGGCTGGCAACCCTGCCAATTATCTCTTTTAAATGTAGCTCCTTAAAACCAAAGTCAAGGCATGCATGCGCAGCTTCTGTGGCATAACCTTTGTTCCATTCTTTCTTAAAAAAGCGAAACCCGAGATCGACCAAATTTTGCTCATTGAATTTTAGTCCACACCATCCAATAAAGGAATTGGAGGCTTTTGTAATGACGACCCATCTGCCAAAGCCGAATTTTTTATAATCCTTGTAATTAAGAAGAAATTCCCTTGCTTCTTCAACAGTTTCAAATGGGGGATCGCCTGTGTACTTTATTACCTCAGGGTCCGAATTTAATTCCCATATTTTTTTGGCATCATCAAGTGCGAACTCCCTGAGCATTAATCTGGGAGTTTCTGTTATGGGTTTTACTGGACGATTCATTCCTTTAACAATTTTATTACAAGTCCAATTTGTCCTAAATGGTAGATGTCGTGGTGTAACATTCCTTCAAGTACAAAAGAATTAGGATAGTTCCCATCAAATTCAGGGTCATAGTAGTATTCATCTAAAAATGTATCATCCTTATCTTCTAATAGTTCCAATAATTCCCGGAGAGTGCTTTTATCCTCTTCCAGGATCTTCTCCCAACCAATAGTCTTTAACTCATCATTTGACCTCCAATTCTCTGGATGGGTATCTGTTAGTTCACCTCTGCCGGTCTTTAAATTTAAGATGGTATCCTTTCGCCAGGAAATGATATGTGCAATAATTTCTGCAATACTGTGCACAGAAGGCAGAGGACGTATAAACATCTGATTTTCTTTTAGTTGAGATAATTTTTTAGTATAGGATGCTCCTGTCCAAATCAGACCATTATGAACTTCGGTTAATTGCCTTATTATTGAATTAATTTGTTTATTCATTACCAAACGGAAAATATTTACCTATTAATGAGATGAATTATATACAGAAATGTATCGAAGACCATGAAATTATGATATGATATCCAAAGGATTCGTTTCTTTCCAATTGCCTCGTGTAAAATCAGGGAATGACTGCGGTGCACCGTCATTAGCTACAGAACGCTCACTTAAAGGAGAAACTGCACTCCAGAAACAACCTTCATAAACGTTTTGATCAAGCGGTAAGCCATTTCTAAGACATTCAATAATCCGGTATACCATCATTCCATCCATGCCTCCATGGCCACTTTCACTGGTAGTAGAGGACAAGCGTTTATATAAGGGATGATCATATTTTTCGTAAAGTGCCGCCAATTGATCCCCCTCTACCCATTGATGATGATTTTCGGTAATTCCTTCAACACCACCTTCTAATGCCATTCGGGTAGGAAAACCGGCCAAAATCCCTTTTGTACCTTGTATTAAATTAAGTCTGGTATAAGGTCGGGGACTGGTTTCATCCCATTGTACCATAATTGTTCGTCCGAGACTTGTCTTTATTATCGAGGTATTCATATCGCCTCCCTTAAACTCCAGTTTATTCCATTTATGGTCCGGAGGAAAATTTTCTTTTGCATAAAGAGCACGTCCTCTAGCCGGAGTGGAATATGAAACCAAACTTTTAAAAGAGTCTTCTGTACGACCCAGATTCATGTATTGTGCTACCGGGCCAAGGCCATGAGTAGGGTAGAGGTTCCCATTTCTTTGGGCATATTGGTATGTACGCCAGGAACCTGTTCCGCGTTCTTCCTCATCCATCTGTGTCCTTAAATCATGAATATAAGCTGCCTCCCCGTATAATAGCTCACCAATGAGACCTAATCTGCACATATTTAAAAATAGTAACTCGTCACGGCCATAATTGACATTTTCCATCATCATGCAGTGCTTCTGTGTCTTTTCTGAGGTGTCAACAATCTTCCATATCTCGTCAATACTAATAGCCAAGGGTACTTCAACAAAGGCATGAGCTCCGCTGTTCATTACTTCAATGGCCATTGGAGCATGATTGACCCAGTTTGTCGCTATAAAAACCATATCTGGTTTTACTTCTTTCAGCATCAATTTCCATTTGTCCTCATCGCCGTAATACGTGGCTACGTTTTGATGCCTATGACCATTTCCCATTTCAGTTACCACAGTAGCCCATTTAGTAGTAAGATCTTCATACAAATCACATATCGCAACTATTTCTGTACCTGGCAGGGAGGCAGCAAATTGTAAATGAGCTGGTCCTCTGGCACCTACTCCTATTACTGCAACCCGAACGGTTTCCAACTTTGGAGCCGCAAAACCACCCATATAAATGGCGTTAGTGTCCCTGCTATTTTGGGCATGACCAGATATTGGCAAGATAGATGCTGCCGCAAGGCCAGCAGCAGATAGTGATGTCTTTTTAATAAAGTTTCTTCTGTCTATATTTTTCATCTGCAAGCTTTTAGAACTTAATAGGTAATTTACAGTTTTTTGATGAAATAAGGAATAACTTCGTTACAAACTAGGAAGGATATCAAATTTGAATTCAGGTCTTCAATATTAGATAAATTATGAAGGTATAACTGCCTATTTTATAACTGGAATACTTATAATTTACTCAACTATTAGTTAAATGTATTTATATTATCTAGTTGGAACGATTTATAGGGATACCTACACTGAAGGTCAATCTTAATTTGTCTATATTATTTACCCAGGATACGTCAAAATTAACTGGTCCCAGGAGCGATCTATAGGAGAAAGTTGCTCCTGCAGACATAAGCATGCTTGTTTCTACGAGCTCTTGCCACTCTCCATCAGGTGAAAAGGCATCTTTTATATAGTCACTAAAATCATTAAAACCAACCGAGGCGATATTAAAATGCGGTGTAATAAATACTTTTTTTATTGGATTTAATTGAATGCCAAGATTTAGTTTAATGAATTGATTTACATTCAATTCATCCTGTCGTAGCCCGGAGAACAAATAACTTTTTTTATTTGGCGTTACCATATTTCCGCCTAAAAGGTATTTAGCGGCATAACCATATTCTGTAAAGGACACCTCATTGGATTGCAGTTGGTCCTCGAAAATAAAACCAAATGATGCACCTATAATACCACTAACCTTGGAATGAAAAGGAATTCGTTCTTCAAACTCCGCATTAATTATTGTAAATCCGTTGGTACTTCCTTTCACATCACTAATGGTATTGTCGCTAAAGGAAAGATTCACATCATTTAATAGAGACCTTCCGACTCTCGCATTAAAGAAAGAGCCCTGAGTAGAAAAGAAGACATCATTAAGTGTATTGCTTAAATAATGGCCATAGACTTCTATATTGTTCGAAAAGTAATCTTTGAGTGAAAGAATATTATCTAGAATATCCGGATCAACTTTTGGTTTAATTTCGGTGTAATTATAGTTAATACCTAAACCCGCATAACTTTTTAAAGAGTTAATATTTTTATTTATCTCATTATCATATAGAAAGTATCTTGATTTCATATCATCTGTGGCGCTGCCACCTACGTAAACTCTTTGCGTTAATTGCTCTCCGTAAATTTCGGATCGCCACCACCATTCTTTCTGATCTCCAAAATTTTTCTGGTACTGTGTTCTAAAATGGGGTTGTTCTGCAACATCAAGGGTTAACAGCAGCCTGGAAGACTCTCCTATAATATTTCTTCCTGTATAGTTTAGAATTAAGCCAACTCCTCTGAATGCATCATAGTGTAATGATCCATTTAGTTGATGTCTGGATTTTTCAAAACCGTTTATTTCAATTCCCAACTTATTATCCTGAATATAGGGAGCATAAGTAATTTGCCGAAAGAGATTAGTTCCCATGGCTCTGTCTATTCCTTCTTTAAGTGCCTCTGGCTCATATTTTTTATTTGTTTCAATATTAGTTCGTGCTATAACAAGGTTCAGATTATCCTCACTAATATTTTTGTAGATTATTGTATCCAATGTAATATCAGGTTCTGTATAAGGGAGTTCATGACTTCTTTTTGGATAATCCTTTAATTTTTCAGAAAGTGCCACTAAAGCCTCCTTGTTTAGCAATGTTGCAATTTTACCTTCTTCATAGATTTCTTTACTTTTTAAAAAATCGCCGGTAGAATAAGTTAAATGAGGAATATGATCTATAAGTATATCACATAATTTTCGATTCTCTGGATTTATTAGATTACTGGTTAGCATCCCGGTTTGAAACAAAATAGTAGCAATATTATCCAATTTTTCAATGGGTGCCATCCCACCACCAACATCACTTCCTATAATGATATCAGCTCCCATTTCTTTGGCAACATCCGTTGGAAAATTATCAAGTACGCCTCCATCCACTAAAAGGGTATTTTCATAGGGTACAGGTTTAAATATACTGGGAATAGACATACTCGCCCTCATGGCTACAAGTAAGGACCCTCCACTAATGATCACCTTCTTGCCATTGACAAGATCGGTAGCGATAGCTCTATATGGTATTGCAAGTTTATCAAAATCATTTATCCTGTAAACCGGATAGGTGAGCAATGACAAAAACTCCCTTAAGTTCTGATCATTTATTAATGCAGGGTCTATTTTAGGTTTTCCTTTCTTTAAATCTAAATTTACCAGATATCTCTTAAATTCACTTTTTTCTTCAACGCTAACGTCAGATAAAGAAATATTCCCACTTAAAAGTTTGTCCCAGTCGGCATTCATGGTAATATTGGCAATACTGTCGCCCGAATAGCCCATGGCATATAATCCACCAACTATGCTTCCCATACTTGTACCCACCACAAGATCAGGGACTATTCCTAAGGAATCAAGGGTTTGAATAAATGGAATATGCGCAATTCCCTTTGCACCTCCACCACTTAAGACCACCACAACTTTTGGCTTTTTCTCCTGTGCTGAAACAAAAAAAGGAGCTCCTGTTAAGAGGATAAGCAGGATAATTAAAAAGTATTTTTTATTCAAATTTTAAGATGTTTTCACCTGTGCAATTTTCAATATGATTTTTATCATTTCCTGTATATAAATCTTAGAATACCTTAGAAGGATTAAATGTATTCAAAAATATACTAACATGATAAAAAAAAGAATCCTTATTATGGGAGCTGCCGGCCGTGATTTTCACAATTTCAATACCGTATACCGGGACAATGAGAGCTATGAGGTATTAGCTTTTACGGCAGCACAGATTCCTAATATTTTAAATCGTAAATACCCACCTTCACTGGCAGGAAAGTTATATCCCTCCGGTATTCCAATTTACGATGAAAAAGACCTTACAAACTTAATTTTTGATCTTAAAATTGATGATGTTGTTTTTTCTTACTCGGACATCTCCTATGAGCAGCTAATGCATAAGAGTGCCCTGGTAAATACCGCAGGTGCAAATTTTGTCTTACTGGGTAGAAAAGAAACCTCAGTTAAGAGCACTAAACCACTAATTAGTGTTGGCGCCACCCGAACCGGGTGTGGTAAGAGCCAAACGGCCAGACGATTGATCGAGATCCTTATTGAAAATGGGCTTAAAGTAGTGGCTATCAGGCACCCTATGCCCTACGGGGATCTTGAGGCACAGCGAGTGCAACGTTATGCCCGACTGGAGGACCTGGAGAAATACGACTGTACCATTGAAGAAATGGAAGAATACGAACCTCATATCGTTAGAGGAAATGTCATTTATGCAGGAGTGGATTATGAAGATATTGTAAGGGCCGCAGAGAATGACCCCGACGGTTGTGATGTAATTGTATGGGATGGAGGAAACAATGATTTTCCATTCTATGTGTCTGATTTACATATTACCGTTACGGATCCGCACAGAGCAGGCCATGGAACAAAATATTATCCTGGAGAAGTCACTTTAAGGATGTCTGATGCTGTTATCATAAACAAAATAGACAGCGCGCGTCCGAAAGATATTGATAAACTCCGAAGATTAATTACTCAAGTGGTGCCCGGCGCAATTATAATTGATGCTGCCTCACCAATAAGTGTTGCGGATTCTTCCGTTATACGGAATAAAAGGGTTTTGGTGGTAGAAGATGGGCCAACATTAACTCATGGAGGCATGAAACTTGGGGCAGGCACTTTGGCTGCGGAAAAATTTGGAGCTTCTGAGATCGTAGATCCCAGGCCATACCTTGTAGGTAAGGATACCTATGAGACTTATCCGAAAATTGGAAAATTATTACCGGCTATGGGATATGGTGATGACCAGCTCAGGGATTTGGAAGTGACTATCAATAGCTGTGATTGCGATGCAGTAGTTATTGGTACGCCCATAGATTTAAACAGGGTTATAAATATTAGAAAACCAAGCACCAGAGTTTTTTATGACCTTCAATCTATTGGGAAACCTAACCTGGAAGAAGTAGTTGAGGAGTTTTTAATAAAGCAGAATATAGAAACCGGGATAGAAGAGATGGTTTAATAGGTTTTTAATGAGCTATATTATTTCTCTAAAAGAGTAGTAAAGAGTGCAATTGCACTCTTTACTTTTTTTGAGATTCATCAGGTTCATATGATAAATAAAGTTGCTGTAATTTCGCTTCTTTTTCAGGGGTAAGTGTAAAAAAGACATTAATGACTCCATTCTCTGTCTTAATGCTATAACTTTCTCTAAGTTGATTATAGGGTTTAATTTCATTTGTACTGAGAACCGGGCCTGCTTTGTCAAAAATTTCTTTTGCCTCTGCCATTCTGTGTTCACGGGATTTATCCATATAAAAATTTTCTGCCAACAGTTCCACTTCCAACTCAGGACTCCAGGTTTGAATTAATTGGCTTACTTGCTGCTGTCTCTTCTCTAAAATAGTTGATACCGGAAGTTTCCGAGGCTCTAGGGCCAGGTTTTCAAATAGTAATTTTTCTATCTTCCTAAGTGGCCATGGAGCTGTATAGGTAAGATTGCCAAAGGCCATTATCCCAATACCGTAGGCAGGATAAAATACATAATTACTCCCAAAACCAGGCAAAGCCCCGCCATGTCTTACTAATGTTAAGCCTTCGCAATTGGTATGGATCCCCAATCCGTATCCATATCCGGATACAGTTGGACAAGGATTCTCATTGAAGTCTGTGGCTTCAGTATTTAGGCTTGAAAATTGAGGCGTGTGCATTTCTCTCAAAGTACTTCGCTTAACGGGTCCGTTATCTTCATCACTCCTTGGCGGCCATGCGGAAAGGTGAAAACTAACATATTTACTAAAGTCTTCTATAGAAGTTATTAGTCCTCCCATGGCACCGTAAGATCCGTCATGAAGCATGGGTTCCAGTTTCCATTTATCATCTTCCCATCGGTATCCAATAGCCAATTGTTCCTGTGGAATTTTATCATACTCCCAATAAGTATGATTCATTCCAAGGGGTTGTAAAATATTCTCTGTGATATATTGTTGATAGGGCATTCCGGAAACACGACTAATAATATTACCTAATAGGGCATATCCCGTATTGCTATACTCAAATGTATAGGAGGGAGGGTTAGAAAAAGCAATACCCTCAATAAGAAGATCATTCAGCATTTGATCCGGCTCATCCAATTGGCGGTCCCCCCATGGGTTATCCTCAGGAAACCCTGCTGTCATGGTCATCAGGTTTTCAATATCTATAATGGGAGAGTCGGATGTAAGGTATTCCAGACCTGACATTTGAGGGATATAATTAGCGACCGGATCGCTAAGAGATAATTTCCCCTCATCCCGGAGTTTCAGAATAGCCATGGCCGTAAAGCTTTTACTCATGGATGCTATACGAAATGCAGACCCGGTAGTTGCGGGAAATTCCTTCGCAATATCGAGCATCCCTGTGGCCGATGCAACTACCAGATTATCATCTACAACAATGCCGTAAGCCACCCCAGGTATATTGCGCTCTTTGGAATGCTCCTCTATAAGTTCCTGCATCTGGGATGTAATGCTCTTTATCTTTTCTACACGATTGTCAGTTTCAAAAACTGGTGCCTTGTAAGCAACTGAAACGGTTCTTGATTTCGAAACTACTTCTTGTTCGGGATTTTGAGGTGACCTGCAAGATATTAGCAAACAAATTGATAAAAGTTGAATAAGATGGATTCTGGCAATTTTCATCAGAGGTGTTTTTTTAACTTATTAATAATCATTCTCATATAAGCGTAACCTGTTATGCAACTTATTCAATTCATTTTGTAAATTATCTATTTTTTGCAGCAAATTGAAAACTGCATCAATACCCTCAGTATTTATATTTAATTCTTGATGGATTCTAATCATTTTTTCTACATCGCTAATTTTATCCTGATGAAGATAGGAAGTTTGTTCAAGGGTTGTGATACTAATTAAGCCCTCTTCATGGAGTTCATTAAAAAATGAAATCTCCACACTATAATGTTCACATAACTGGACAATTGGTATAAAATCTTTTAGTTCCATATCTATCTTAGTTTTGCCAATTCTTCAAATAATTCCTTTTCCTTATCTGAAAGTTTGGTTGGTATTTTTATCTGATACGTAATATACAGATCACCAAACTGACCTTCTTTTTTATATACCGGAAAGCCTTTGCCTTTTAATTTTACTTTAGTCAGGTTCTTTGTTTCCGGCTTCACCTTGAGCTTTACTTTTCCATCAAAGGTGTCAATAACTACTTCCCCTCCCAATAAGGCTTTATACAAGTCCAGATCAATTGTAGTATAGAGGTTGTCTTTATCACGTTTAAATTTCGAGTGATTTGAGATGGAGAATTTAATATGTAAATCTCCCCTTGGTCCGCCATTAATTCCTTCGCCACCATGCCCCTTAATTTTGATTACCTGCCCGTTCCTGACTCCTGCCGGAATAGTTAACCTGATATTCTTACCATTTACTGTAAGTGTGCGTTTGTGGGTCCGATAGACATCTTTCAATTCCAGTTGTAATTCTGCATTATAGTCTTGTCCTCGAAATTGAACATTTCTACCTCGAGTTCCTGCAGATCCTCCTCCAAACATGGAACTAAAGAAATCAGAAAAGTCTTCTTCCGAATGTTGGCCAGAGCCCCTTTGGCGGGTACTTCCATGATATTGCTGCTGCTGTTGTGCTTTTTCAAATTTTTCAGCGTGTTTCCAGTCCTTCCCGTATTTATCATACTTTTTCCGATTTTCCGGGTTACTTAGCACCTCATTGGCTTCATTTATTTCCTTGAATTTCTTTTCGGCCTCTTTATCGTCCGGATTCAGGTCGGGATGATATTTACGAGCCATTTTCCGATACGCTTTCTTTATATCACTTTCCGTAGCCTTTTTATTTATACCCAGAACTTTATAATAATCAATATAGGTCATTTATTTTTCCAAAATTATTTAGTATTAATGGCTGTTAGCCGATTTACTTCCATTTTAAGCGCTTAACTCCCACTAGAATAACAATCGCTATCAATATCAGGAAGAATAGCGTTGTCGACAGGCTCTTTATAAGCGTAAAAAAGTTTGTTGTACTGATTTGTGTAATTGATAGATCTGGATAATCATTTAGCATGGTGATTATTCCTATATTCTCTAAATAGTCAGCAATTCCGGCAATGATGGGAATCAGGCATAAATAGAAAAAGGATGTATTTAATTTATCCAATTTTTTCAGGAAATAGGCAATTAAGAGCGAATAGGAAATTCCAAACAGGAAAGGATATATCATATCTACAGGGATTTGATTAAATAAATAAACTTCACGGCCTTCTTCTCCAAGCTTGTTAAAAAGTTCATTTACATATTCGGAATCGTATCCCTGCGGCATCATATCCAACAATTTCATGCCACCGGAATGGGCCACCGTTTTTGGAATAGTTATAAAAAGCATGAATGCATAAATCAGATTGGTAAGCAAGAACAGAAAGGCGACTTTTTTCCCTGATAAATTTTCAGATATGACTTTTCTTAGCTTATTCACCTGTCATTGAATTTGAACTAACTATGCTTCTCTAAATTAGCTTTTTTAGCCTTTGATACACTTGAGGCATCTACCAAAATCCAATTCTAGAAATAATAATTCTCACGGTAATTTGGTTGCTAAACGCCGTTATTAAAGATAGAAAAATAGTTTGATTTATTCGCTCTAATTATCAATAGATAGTATTGTTATTTGCTGAAGTCTCGGGGATATGTTGTATGGAATCCCAGTGTTCCACAATTTTTCCGTTGGCATCAAACCTAAGGAAGTCCATGGTAACATATTCGTCGCTATCAGGCCAAATTTGACGTGTATGTAGCGCTACCAGATCTCCTTCAGCCACAGATCGCAAAAATTCAATTGATTTGTCGGGAAATTCAGTAGCCATCCTATTGAAATAATCAATAAACGGTTGGGGCCCATCGCCAACTAATGGATTGTGTTGAATATATTCCGCACCGACATATAATTCCACTGCTCTTTTCGGGTTTCCATTATAGGCCATTTCGTAAAATGCAATGGCATTTTCTTTGTTCTGTTTTAAAGTTTCACTCATTTCAGAAGGTTTTATTCATTAGACAGTGGTACAAACCTCACTTTTAAATCGGGATCTTTCATATCCTTATCTAAAGGGTACATTGGTCTTATTATGTTTTTATGGCCAAGTCGTTCCAGATCCTGATCCACACCACCGGGGGTAAGCGCCATAATCCAGCCTCCCCTCATATTATATAAGTCCGGTACCAGATAACCTATTTTAACGACTACAATATCAGATTCCCGTGGATTCAATCCCAATCGGGTAAAATCGACTTCTTTATGATATGGCTTACGCTTTTTGGTAACAATAACATCCACGCTGCCTACTCTAACTACTACTTCGGTCTCTGCATTTATATCGCCATGCTCAATAGCCATGATAACCCCATCTAATTCAACTGGTCCTGCATATCTATCATCAACCATGGCACCCACTGAGGCTTTTATATGATCCCCCACCTTTAACTTTTTGGCCTTTTCAATTAATTCCGGACCGGGAATAGAGGCATATATTACAGAAGGACCACTTTCAGATTTAAATTCTTTTCTTGCCAGAATTTCCTTTAAAGTCCAACTAACATCTCCGGCACCTCCAGCCGTAGGGTTGTCTCCCATATCACTTATAATAAAAGGCTTTTTGTTATTCTTTAAAGCCATGTCAAGGCTCTCTTTTAGGGTGGCTGTTGGGGCCACAAATTCGAATTCTGACCTTACCTGCCAAAAATGTTGTGCTAACTTTTCCGCGGCATCACCCACTTCTTTTTTATCATCTCCCGTTACCATTACCACTGCATGGTTACGAGCTTCGTCTGCCCATGCATATCCGATCCAGATGGCAGCATCGATGACTCCTTCACTTTTGGTAGCATCAGGTAGCATGGCGTACAGGCCTTTTCCCGGTTCTATCCTTGTACTGGTTTTTTCTCCGGGCAACAAGATGGGAACAGGTATCCAGGCTTTATATTTTGGTTTCCCTTTCCCGTTTTCTAATCTGCGTAAGAGATTATCAACCGCACGTTTTTTAGATTCAAGTGCATCCTCATGGGGTGCCATGCGGTAGCATGTAATAAGATCTGAGTTTTCGGCCAGGCGCCAGGAAACGTTACCATGTAAATCCATGGAGGTAGAAATTAAGGTTTCATATCCTACCACTTCCCGCACACGAAGGATAAAGTCGCCCTCCGGATCTTCTAGCCCTACAACACTCATTGCGCCGTGAATATCAAAAAAAAGACCATCATAAGGACCATTTTCCTTAAGCATAGCAAGAGTTTTTGATACAAGTGATTCATAGGCTTCCCTGGTAACTATTCCTCCTGGTAATGCATGTGCCCTTAAGGTAGGAAACCATTCAGCCCGCTTTCGGTTAATGGAATCTTTAGCAAGAAACGGATAAAATGAGAAGACATCCTCGGCTATTCTTGCGTGAAAGGCTTCTTCATGAGTTAAGGCAGGAGAAAAAGTACTGGATTCTATGGCCAGGCCGGCAATGGCAATACGTGGTAAGCTTTTATTCGTCTTGTCTTTATCTTCGGATTGTTTGCATGAGAAGACAAAGAATATTGGTATTACAAAAAGAAATATATTTTTCATGCAGGGATTTTTTGGTTGATTAGCTAAATGTACAACAGGATTTTAAAAAAGGACAAACAAGACTAAAGTTTATTTTAGGTCTTCTTGCATACTCTTTTGAAGCGAAATCATTGCCTCTTGCCCTACTTTTAATAATCCTTCCTGCGGACGGTCAAGATCAACAATAAGTGTGGTGAGCGCGGCAAATGCCAATATCATAGGAAGGACTGCTATTAAACTTCGAGATTCGCTAAAACCGGCCTTAATACCTATAGTAGCCATAGTCATGAAGGAGATCGCCAATAGCGTTACCCAAATACTAATAGGAATTCTATTGCGTAAAGCTGCAGTCAAACGTTTTTCATGTGCATCAATTACATTATTAATAGATTGAATTAACATAGCCGTGTTGGTATTGGGCATAGCTTTTGCTGCCGCTGATCCTTGTGCCCATAAAAAACCATGTAATTCAACAGATTGAGCAATTTTTTTGTTAATATCAGTACTTGTAACAGCCTGTAGGCGTATATCAACATATTCTCTTAAAAGCCGCTTTACTTCAGTTGTGTATTTCGCATCAATAAGGTCTGCCCTCAGGTAGGCTGTCCCAATTTCATTGGCTTCCTGAAGAACAACCTGCTTTCTTGCCGTATGTTGTTTAGTCGCTATTGAAAATGTAAAAGCAAGGAAAAACCCTAACATCCCGAGAAGTCCACCTACCATAGATCCCAGAGTACCGGGTTCCACTCCTTTTTTAAACGCTCCATGGCGCTTGCTAATTTGATAACCTAATTCAAAAGCAATCAAAATAAACAGGCTAAGACTAATATAAGTGACAGATATTGGGAGGGAATCAAAAATTGAGGAATTCATATTTTACATGCTTGGTTAGTAATCAAAAAAATCATTATTACAACTAGATTATTCTAATAAATTCTAAGATTTTATCTCCTGGATTAAAGTAAGTCTAAAAGTAAAAATAAATAACAAAAGGATAAAAGTAAAAAAGAAAAACATCTACTAAAAGCAATAACTGTCATTAAAAAACATATTGTTCTTCCCTAAAAACTACCACTCAAAAAGATGATTTGCTAATTTTTCCATTAAGGATCTTCTTCGAGTCTAACCCCAATTTTTTATAAATTTTCATGGCACTCAGTTCCGGTAAATCTAATTTTTTAAGACGTTCTTTTTTAACAAAAAAAACATCACCGGACATTGGGTTTGGCGCACCAGGAATATATACGGTACTTAATTCATCATCAATTTCATCCATTAAAAAACCAATTTGCCAGACCTCTTCAATATCTACGAGAACGACATCTTTTAAATGCTCAGAATCCAGGCCTGCAGCATACTCGGTCAATCCTTTTAAGAGGCCATAACCCGGTATATGTGATAAAATTTTTGCTTCAACCCATTTCTTTAAATCATTGGCTTTTTTTGTTTTGGCAAATAAACCAGCGATAAAACAGAGTAGTAATAGTACAAGTAAAGCAAATATTCTCGATATGGTAATTCCTCCAATTCCTTCAATTGCTTCAAGCGGAATTTTATCCACGATAGGCGCAACTAGTTTTCGTAAAATATCCATGACCTTACCTATAATTAAAACTAGCAATACGAAAGGGATTACAAAAAACAAGCCTCCAATTAGGGTTGTTTTAATAAAAGATATTATACTTTTCATAGGAGTGATTTTTACAGTTGAACCAAATATGAAAATAATTGGTACAATATCGTAAAATTTTTATCTACAGATAACTAAGCCACCATTTATCTCTATTATTATTCTTGATATTATTGAACCAGCTGCATAAAGGGTAAAGTGCAAAGATGAGTGCTATCCAAACGAGATAAACCACCCAAAGGCTGAAACCATATCCCTGTAGTTCGGGTTGCATGTTTATCCATACATCAATAAACATATCAGAAGCTCTAAAACCTGTAAGTACTGCAGCGATTAAAGCCAGCAGATGTATTATATAAATATGGATTATGTAAAAGAACATTGGGACCCTACCAATGGTGATTAATTTGTCAAAAAATGAACCTTTCCATTTTTCCGCTAGAGCAAGGAAAATTATTGAAGGCCCTAAGGTGATTAACAAATACAAAAGAGAAGGGGGGTACTTGGTTAAATTAAAGAACGACATAAGAGTAAAACCAAAAGATTTTTGAGTAGACCATACATTGGGATCTCCGTATAAGTTTATAAATCGTACTACAAAAAACGCCAAAGTGATACCAATTCCCAGTTGCCATAATCTCTTAACCCTAAAGGTTGAATCCACTGTTGGCTTATAAAGCTCCCCAAAGTAGTATCCTAGTGGCATGACAAAAACCCAGGGAATTATAGGATATCCCACAAAAACCTGCATATTTCCTATTTCTACAATATTAAATACGTGCAGAAAAGTCCAAAGTCCGGATGCAAAAATTCCTGTAGGGGCAAAAGAGTCAAATACATTGTGCCCGGCGATAACTATTATTGACAGGAAAATAGTGAGTTTTTTAGGTAAGTGAATGAATGCTGCAAGCAGGATCATGCTCACTCCAAGAATCCAAATCACCTGAAGTACAACACCAGAATAATCCAGTTTAAAAAGCCATGCCAGTTTTATAATGGTAAATTCAACTATAACAAGCCATAAGCCTCTTTTTAACAGCCATGCAGAGAGCGATTTTTTGTCCCGGCGCTGACCGACAAAAAAAGCTGAGGTACCTGCTAAAAAAACAAATACCGTGGCACAAAAATGAGTAACAAAGCGCGTCCAGAAAATGGCTGCATTGGTCTGGCTTAAGTCCGTGGGATCATAGAAAAATGCGTCGTAATTGAAATAATCTCGTACATGATCAAGGGCCATGATTACCATAACTAACCCTCTGAGCATATCAATGGAAGTTATTCTTTTTCTGGTTGTGGTATTCATGTTTTTATGTGTGGTTTGGTTGTTTGGTTTAGGTATTTGAAATATTTAGATGCAATGGGGGATAAATTACGCTAATCTCCAAGGGTGATTGCAACATTTCCGGTTTTTTGTCCTTTTTCCACATACCTGAATGCATCAGCAACTTCTTCAAGCGGATAAGATCTATCAATTACAGACTTAAACTTGCCCTCCTCAATCAACTTTTTAACCAAAAGTACACTTCGTTTTATATTTGGTGGATAAGGAAATTTTACTTTTTTTCCTTTCTGGCCCGGAATACCTCCTAATAAAGCAGAAATAAGGGAGTAGAAGAGATTTTGAGACCAGGGCCCTAATTCAGATGAGATATAAACGCCACCTGGTTTTAATAATGACTTGCATTTGCCAAAAGTACTTTTACCTACGCTGTCAAAAACATAGTCGTATTTCTCCGGGTCCTTTGTGAAATCTTCTTTTGTATAATCGATGACTTTGAACGCTCCCAGTGATTTCACTAATTCTATATTTTTGGTGTTACAGACCGCCGTGATATCTGCACCATAGTATTTAAGCAATTGTACGGTAGCAGAACCAATACCTCCGGAGGCTCCATTTACCATTACTTTATCACCTTTTTTTAGTTCTACTTTGTTTATGATATTATAGGCATAATGAGCGCCTTCAATACAAGCTCCTGCCTGTTGGTATGTAAAATTTTCTGGCATTGTGGAAATTCCTTTTTCAGCAGAGAATACGAGATATTCTGCATAGGAGCTTAAAACACTGTCGTCAAATCCGAAAACTTTATCTCCGACACTAAATGAAGTTACCCCATCGCCAGTTTTCACTACATCACCGGCAAATTCAGTACCCAGAATTCTTTTATTTGGTTTAAATAGGCCGAGCATAAACCGCATAATAAATGGCTTTGCCCTCAGGTTGGCACAGTCTGTTCTATTTACAGAGGCTGCTCTGACCCGTATAAGGACTTCATTCTCCTTAGGTTCAGGTATTTGGACCTCTTGAACTTGTAAAACATCCGGGGATCCGTATTTTGTATATACAATAGCCTTCATTTATTAAAACTATTTTAAGCTGCTGGCAGCATATTACGAATAGCTGTTATCTTCCATTCATTGTTTTTGAATACCACCATAAAAGTACTCCACATCTTTCTTGTAGTTCCGTTAGTGTTTTTTATTTCATATCGGGCATCCACTATTCCGTACTGAGGATTTAAAAGCCGTATATTTTCAATTTTCAGGGTTCTTGCACCAGGATTGTTTTCGGAGCTTTGCATCATGCCTTTCATGGATTCTTCTTTACCTTTTCTCCATTTACCGGAAGAAACCAATTGATCTATGTCTGTTGTTAGAATAAGCTCTAGAAGCACCGTATCTTTCTTTTCTCTTGCTTGGGAGTAGTCATCAATTAAGGAGTGAATGTCTTTTGTTTGTTTTTTGCTTGGAGTAATTTCCTGTGCACTAAGGTTCGTGACTATAAAATTCGACAGAAGGAGGAGGATTAATGTATTTTTCATGATTTGTCTATTTTTATAATCATTGACTTCCTGACAAAATTCATAGGCAGTGATTTTATGGATCAAGCCAATATTTTTTTCAACTCACTAAAGTTTATCAGATTAAGACTTTCTTTTCTGTTTTCATCCAAAACCCTGTATTCATAAAATGGATTGGTATTCTTTATACTGTCGCCAATAGGATGTTTTTTAGATAAAATGCCAACACCCCAATCTGTATCAATACAACAGGAATACAAACCGGAATCGGAACGTGATTTTAAAAAGGCCTTCCAGGTAGTTCCGTTCCAATACCCGCTTGCAGGAGAATTTGTATACTGATATTCCTCCCTTGCGTGCCATTCCGTTGGAGGGTTGCAGTCATGTAGCACTATAAAACCATCGTCTTTTATGTAGTCCAATGAATTTTTAATGTCCAAATCTACCTGTGCTGCCAGATGCAGACCATCAATAAAAATAACATCAAACTTAATATCCCTAGATAAAATTTCATTGTTCTTTAATTTATCAAAGAAACTATCACTGGTCAATTTAAAATCTATTGATTTCTCCTTGTATTCCACACCCGGGTCCACACTGTACTTAGTACCGGCATTTATGTGGTTATAGTTGTGCTCCGGATTTCGGACGCCTATTTCTAAATAGCAGGTTTCACGTTTAAAGAGTGATAACAAAAAATTTATCACCTCGGTTCTTTTGGGTGTTTTTTTGAGTTCTAACTTAGTTATTTCAATAGTGTTTTTATGAAATGGATCATTTACCACTCGTCGCCCGTGTTTATTATAAGTTTTGATTTTTTTAAAAATGTTCATATAAAAGGTTCTTTTATTTTAGAATTGCTATTAAAGATTAACTATTTCATGCTTTTTTGGATGGTCTCGAACCTGTTTTCCAATTCAATAAACCTGTCCAATGTGTCCATCCCAATCTCCTGATCAGCCTAGTTCATCATATTGTATAAATATTTGATTTGGCTCGTTAACATAGGTTGCTCATAATTTCCTTCTCTGGTTCTTAGTTCATCAAGGACTATTTTTATTTACACTAATTCGAGTTTTAAAGAAGAACTGGATTAATTATTACAGCTGTGAAAGATAAATTCCTTTGATCATTTTTCCTATTACTTTAAATGTTTATAAGCGGATGATTTTTATGACCTCTTCTTTACGCCTCATTAATATTGTTTAGACCTATTTCCTATAAAATTTTTAAAATTCAACTAACCGGGCTACTTAATTTTAAGTGGGTAATCTTTTTTTAATGAATTTTATTTGTCCGTTATGATTTGATTCGTGTTCGCACACATGAAACCATTTACAATAATTATTAGTAGGCTGGTCCTGGAAAAATGGTTCAGTCTTATTGAGCCAATCATCGTCTCTCTTGGCAAATTCTTTTTTAGTGTTTTCTCTTACCTCCTCCAGTTGGGAAATGTAATATTCTACTTTATAACCATTAATCTGTGCTCGGCCTTTTTCACCCAGACCCATAGGCACATCCCATTCCTTTTTTATTTCCTCACTCCAGGAACCCCATTCCAGCTCTTCAAACGTGTTTAATTGATAATACTTTTCAGTAGCTGTCAGGTGAAGCAGCATGGCACCAATAGAATTTGATTGTTCATCAATTTGGAAATCCAATTGTTCCACCGTCAAATCTTTAACACTATGTATCAGCCATGCCCGCATCATGGTCATGGTAGATAAAAGAGTGCCGATTTGCGGTGCATATCCTTCTTTTGGCCCAATTATATAGAGGCCATCTGAATTAGGAATAGATTTTTTATGAGCAAGGCTTATTAGCGGGGTTGAGATTAGTCCTGCAGTTAGAATAGTGGATCCTTTAATAAATTTTCTTCTGTTGGTTTTGTTAGTGTTAATTTTCATATTGTTAATATTATATTCCTAATTAGAATTCAGGTATAATGATTATTGATCTTTATTCTCCTTACTTCTTTTCTTATTCAATCCAGCTCCAATTGCAACGCCAATAGCTACTCCAATTCCGACACCAACAGCTACTTCGTTTATTGCCACTCCGATTGCTCCTCCAACTCCGGCGCCAAGGGCAATACCAATTCCTGCATAATTTTTCTGTTTCATATTGAGAAAGTAAATAATTTTAAGTTAAACTTTTTCGGAATTCTGATTACTGCCTTGCATTTAGCCCAAATAGCTCCTGTACAGAATTATACCAATCATCATCATTGGCTGCATTCCAATCTACCCATTCCTCATCAGTCATAGATGCCCGCCAGTCCAGAAATGGTTGCGCATCCGGCCCCACAGGATGTCTTAATTCCCAGTTTTGGCTTTCTGCTACTTCCAAAATCTTATCGGCTACCAATGCAGGAGAAGTTGGTGTTTCAAGAGAAGCTCTAAAAAGACCTCCAAAGCGGTTAGATTGGGGATAGATAGAATCACTTCCAATCTCTATATCTCTGGCCATCTGTGTATCAATAATACCCGGTTCAACTATTTTAACTCTAATATTAAATGGTTTAACTTCCTGTGCCAGAGCCTCACTTATTGCTTCCAGAGCATGTTTACTGGCCGAATATGCACCCAAAGGGGTGTTCGAAATTTTGCCCGAAACTGAGGCAATATTAACGATACAACCATTTTTATTAGTACGCATCTGTGGTAATAGATGTTTCGTACATCTGAGTACTCCAAAATAATTAGTATTCATAATGGCAATAATTTCTTCCATGCTCAAATCTTCAACGGAGCCATGATGTTCAATACCGGCATTGTTTACAAGAACATCTATGGTGTCATTCTCTTCAAGTATCGCATCTATTGCCTTCCTGACTGATTCATCAGAGTCTACATCCATTGCTGATATGCTGATATTAAGGGATTCGTCTTTGATTTTTTGTTTGAAAGCCGAGGCTCTATCCGGATTGCGCATAGTTGCGTAAACTTTGTAACCGGCTCTTGCAAATGCCAAAGCGGTTTCAAGACCAATACCCTTACTGGTACCGGTAATCAATACTGATTTCATATTTCTGTATTTATCGTTGGTTATCTTAAGTTCTAAAGTGCCTAATATATGACTTAAAAGATAGTAATTTCTTTATAACCAAAGCTTAATCAGGCAACAAAACGAAGGAGTTTACCCTATTTAAGGGTTTAGTTTTTGTCTATACTTCTTTAATGCCAATAGTGAGAAATAGCGCTTGTAGTTTCTGTAAGAAACCATGGTTGTTTTATAAAATAACCCACTCATTGGCTGTACCGGCCAGTCACCATCCTCAAGCTGCTGGTCAATAAGCCAGTTTATGGCTTTAATTAACCGGGGATCTTCAGCATAACCTCCGTTTAATAATGTGAGTATGCACCAGGCCGTTTGATCTACTACACTTGCATCGGCCTGAATATAATGCCTTGCCAGTGCAGACTCCTGTGCTTCTCCCCAGCCACCATCTTCTTTTTGTTTGGACCATAGGTAGGTGCAAGCCCTTTGTATTGCCTTATGATCCTTACTCATTCCATACATGGTCAGTCCTTCCACAACAAAACAAATCCCATAGGTGAAACACAAGCCCCAAAGGGCTTCCCAGCTTCCATCTTCATATTGGGAATTCAAAAGGTATTTCACAGCTCTTACCATGGCATTTTCCATTTCAGAAGTAAACAGATGGGGCCTGCTCTGTTTTATTTGTATAAAACACTGAATAATACTAGCCGTACATTCTACATAAGAATGGTCAACCATAATATCAACAAATACATTAGCCGCGTTAAACCACTCGAGTTTCGGGCTCCCAATGGCTTTGTCCACACTGGTCCATCCTCCGTCATCGCCCTGTAGAAGCATTATAAAACCTATGGCTTTTTTTATTCTTGCATCAGATATTAATTCATCGCCTAAGCCTTCGGTTTCCAAAAGTGCTTTAATGGCCTCTGCAGTGCAATCAGATACCACCCAACCATTGTCCAGATAGCTAAATGTCCAGCCGCCTGCCCTGGGAAGACGGTGGTATTTAAAAGGGTTTTCCAGCTCCTTCATAACCTGGTTATCCAACAAGAATTTACGGGTCTTAAGAGCCAAAGGTTTTAATAATGGATCAGTACATTCTTTACCCATAGCCTGCAAATAGAATCCATTGTCCCAGGTATAAGTATTAGTAAAGCCCTGCATCAATATTTCATCATCATTTTCCCATAAATACAGGGGTAGTTTTTCCCAGGATTTTTTCAGTTTCTCCTGTTCCCCTCTAAAATGGTATACCAGGGTATTATAAACCGCATTTACGGGCGCTTGCCTTATAAAACTCGAATTTTCATCCTCATATTCTATGTGTTCATATACAAGTGCCAGTGCTTTCTTTTTGATATACTTTGGGATAATGGGATCAATTCTTTTAATCCACCACATAGAAATTTTAAATATTCTGGTTTCAGGAAATATATTATCTGTGTCTGCAAATGTACCTCTGTGTTTTGCGAAATTTATTTGGTCATAGGGTTGCTGGTATAATTCCTTTCGCAACTGAAGTATTAGTTCATCTGGTTCTATAGCCAGTCGTTCGCGATAGAAATAACACATAGGTAAATAAATAATCCTCACATAACCGGAAATTTTACGGGGATGAAATGGAAACCAGCTTGGTAATATGTAGAGTTCCGGGGGTACGGGGGCAACCCCTTTATAAGAATACAAATTGAGAAATGACAGTATAAATTTACACCAACTTGCGGAGTACAAGGGTCCTCCTTTCTCGTGGATCCAATTTAATGCTTTTTTTAATTCGGATTCTGAAGCAGAATGACCTAAAAAGCGCAAAGCCACATAATTAATTACACTGGTAAAAATCGTACCCACTTTTGATTCCTGATGAATACCAAAACTGCCATCTGCCAATTGATGTCTCAATATATACCTGCTCATCTTGGTTTTTGTTTCCATAGTAATAGGCTGCCCGCATATTCTCATGGCAAAAATGTATAATGGTAAAAGAAAAAAAGGACCGTCATACGGCACAGGCCAGGTTCCTTCTTCGGTTTGATTTGCAGCCATCCAACCGTAAACTTTTTGGATAGCCTGCTCAACTTTTTGCTTGGGATTGACCATTATCGGATAACAAATTTCAATTTATGTCAGTTAAATCTTAGGCCTCTGTACCAGGTTAATTAATTGTAAATTGAAGGATTCCAATTACCTTGTAAATATAATTCAATTTAGTTTTGAATAATTCCTTTTATGAATACTTATCCTTCTTTGTAGAGAACAAAAACAAATGAAATTTTTAGGTTTAGCCCCGAAAGCGATATCTTTGTATGATTTTAATATTAATGGTTCTATCTTTTTTCCTTTATTCAAGTTTCTTTGAAAGGAAAACAATAATGGAACTTGTTTTAAGAATATTTTAGAGATTACAAATGTCAAATACCGGAATAAATAAAGAAGTTGATGTTCTAATTGTTGGTGCCGGTATTGCCGGTGCAACTTTGGCTGCTAATTTGGCCAGATTGGGAAAAAATATTGTGGTAGTAGAAAGAGACCTAAGTGAAAGAGATGTCATCATAGGTGAATTGTTACAACCCGGAGGAATGCAGAAGCTTGATGAGATGGGCTTTACTTCATTTATAGATAATATTGATGCCCAGCCTGTTTATGGTTATGATATTATTTGTGAAGAGAAGGATTACGTGATTCCTTATCCAAATAAAAACGGTGAACCTTCAGGGTATGGTTTTAGAAATGGTGCTTTTTTACAAAATATAAGAAAACATATACTTGGTCAACAAAATATCAGAGTCATTGAAGGCACTGTTACTCATTTAATTGAAGAAAAGGATACAATAGTTGGCGTAAATTATAAACGAAAGCTGGCGAAGGATGAAGAATCCATATATGCGCATCTTACCGTTGTTACTGATGGCCCATTATCTAAATTCAGGGAGAAACTATCCAAACCGGTTAATAAGTTGAATGGATATTTTCTTGGACTGTTAATGAAAAATTGCGAGATGCCCTTTGCAAATCATGGACATCTTGTAATGGGTGATCATCCACCGATGGTTATATATCCTGTTACTTCAACATCCTGGAGGGTATTAATAGATTTTAAAGGAGAAAAACCTCCGAGGTTGGGCAGGGATTTTAAAAAATTCCTTTTAGAAGAGTTTGAAAGCGCAATACCTGGATGTGCCCATGCGGCCTTTGTAGCTGCTGTAGAAGAGGGTAAGTTCAAGACTTTTCCTAACCACAGACTTCCGGCGAGTCCAATTAAGAAAGCGGGTGCTGTTCTTTTGGGGGATGCATTAAATATGAGGCATCCTTTAACAGGCGGAGGAATGACCGCAGCTTTTAATGATGTCCTAAGGCTGAGTATGAATCTGGAAAAAGTTAAGGATTTTGGTAATAACAAACAGATTGGAAAAGCCGTCCAAAAATTTTATGAAACACGTCACCTGGGAACGCAAACTACTAACATTTTGGCGGATGGCCTTTATGGGGTTGTCTATAATCCAGATTTAAGAAAAGCATTTTTCGAATACGTAAGCCGGGGGGATAAATATGCTGAAGAAACTTGCTCCATCCTTGCCGGACTTAACAAAGACAAAAAACTGTTACTGAATCATTTTATTGGAATGGCCCGTTATGGTACTCAAATACAAATAACGAATTCTGAAAATTCAAAGGAAACGGTAACCCAATCTTTTACTATGGTAAAGGATGCCGTAGGCATTATAACACCTTTACTTCTTTCAGAAAAACCAGACGCTGGAAATAAATTAATGCTGGAAGCCTTAAACCGTATCATATAAAGTAAAGCCCCGGATTAAGCATTTACCTTATTTATTCACTCTTTTAATTTTTATTGTCCGCTAGCTGAAATTTATGACAAATTAATTGCAGCAATATTGAATAAAACTAAGTTTAAGATTTAAAATGAGCAGAGTATTTAACTTCATAATTATTGTAATTAGAACCTTTGTTAAATGGGGAAAATATAAGCCACTTAGTAAATATCCGTTTGGACATTTTTACTCACCTATTGTATCCAGGGGTGAACTTATTGAACTTGAGGACCAGATATGGGAAGATGTAGCACAAGATTTTATTTTGGGAATAAATTTAAACCTTGAAAATCAACTTTTATTATTAAAAGAATTTTCTAAATATTATCCTGAAATGCCTTTTAAGGATGAAAAATCCGATAAACAAAGATATTGTTTTAACAACGGAGCATATGCATATACAGATGCGATAGTCCTTTATTCTTTTATCAGACATTTTAAACCAAAAAGAATTATAGAGATTGGATCCGGACATTCTTCAGCAGTAATGCTGGATACAAGAGAGACTTTTGTAAATGACATAAACCTTACATTTATTGAGCCTTACCCACAAAGGCTTTATCGTCTGATTAAAAATACCGACAGGGATAATTGTACAGTTTTGGACGTAAAAGTTCAAAAAGTTGAATTGGAACAATTTCGTGAATTAAATAATAATGACATTCTTTTTATTGATAGCAGCCATGTCTCAAAAACGGGAAGCGATGTTAATTTTGAGATTTTTGAAATTTTACCTAATTTAAATCCAGGTGTTATTATTCACTTTCACGATGTATTCCATCCTTTTGAATATCCTAAAAGTTGGGTTGCTGAGGGACGAAACTGGAACGAAGACTATTTATTACGGGCCTTTTTGAGTTATAATAATAACTTTGAAATATTACTATTTTCAGATTACATTCATAAACATCACAAGGCAGCTTTTGAAGACATGCCACTTACCTATAAAAATACGGGTGGTAATTTATGGATTCGAAAGATCTAATTCCCTTGTTCGTAAAACTTTAAAACCCTAGATTTTATAATGGTTCATATTATTATTTCAGGTTGAGATATGCCAAGACTATAAAATTTTAAGGATTAGCTTTAGGAAGATTTACACCTTGTTTTAAAATTACAATCCCCATTAAAGCTAACCAAATAGCTTTTACGTGAAATACTGGTTTATATATTTCAAAATTGTCCGGTATGCCCAAAATAATTACCATTGCCGCAAGACCCAAGAGAACGGTAAACCATCCCAACAACGGGTTGACAATTTTCCATTTTATAAATCCAAAACCTAATAAAACAAAGCCAACTCCGGAAAAGATACGTCCAAAGCGAACGAAACACGTTACATATTGGTTGGTATAAAGGACATTATCCATGAATTGTTGAATTTCAGCAGCCGACTTACCCATGGTCTGACCAATTCCCCAGGCTCCAAAATTATAATAAAACGCCGATGCTATAGCCAGCGTCATAGTGCCGATAACCACCATTCCTGCACCCGGAACCAACAGGACCCGATAGGGTTTCTTGGCAGTAATGGAGGCAAGTGCAAACATAGCAATCGCCATGGTGACCCAGCCAAAAATATGAAACCGAAACATCCATATCCAAAACCATAAATCTTCATTAACAGCAGTAAAGTCTGAAGCGACAATATATTCCCCTATTTGATGTGGTGAAAGTGCCCAACCACCCCATAGTAAAATGGCTGCAAAAATAAATGCCCAACCTGTGAATTTGGTTTCAAAATCTTTTTTCATGACATAAAAAATTCAAAATTAAATAGACTATAAAAGTACAAAAATCTCAAATTCTTATTTCCTTATTTACAAAATTTATTAATTGTGAAAAGAGTCAGAATTCCTTCTTAGAGTTACATCAAAAATCTGGTTATAATGTAGATCACTCCTATTACGATTAATATACCAATGGCTATGAATGTATAGGCTCCTTTTGTTATATCAGCAATGGTTTTTTTAATCTGAGCTCGATCGTTGACGTTGGGAAATCTGCTTCAGGAACTTGCACTCCCAGGAAGTTACATAAGGGCTCCCATCCCTGGTCAACTGAAAATATAAGTAATTTATCTCTGGGGACAATAGCTTTAACTTCCTCTATATGTTCATTATATCTTGCTATGGCTACTTTGTTCCAGAAGTCGAGATATGTCTTATTTTCTTTATTTTCAATCACCTCAAACATATGGTAGCATGGAAACCCCAGCGAATTTAAAGCTGTATAAGTGGATAATGTTCCGGTTCTTCTATAACCGGCCCCAATTATTTTTAAACTCATATGTGGTGATTTAAAATTTCAATTAAAATAGAAAATGATTTTTTTAATTTCTCATATCTACATGCAATCTAAGTTATAGCTCAAATAAGTTTTTAAATCTGGCAATATGATAGCCTTTAGATAACACCAATTTGGATTGTTCACTTTCCGGATTTAGCATTGGATTTGTGTGATTCATATGAATAAACCAGATCTTATTTTTTTCCTGAGCAGGCAATTTATCAAAAAGGTCCATGCTCTCCATAACTGTTGGGTGAGGAATCTCTGAAATATCCCTGTTGTCTATTTCAGTTTCACTAAAAAATCCCGCATCAAGGAAAGCATAGTCCACTCGTTTTATCTCATCAACAATATTCGTATCCCACTTATGCCATTTATCAATATCCGGGATAAAAAGTACAGTTTTATTCGGACCTATTATCTTGAATCCCACAGTTTCTGAATATTCATCCCGATGTGGCACAAGAAAAGGGATGACACTTAGATTTGAAGTAAGTGAAATTTCTTGTTTATTATTCAAAGTTTGCAATGAAATATTCTGATTGTTCACAAGCTGGCTCCAGGGTCCATTATCCCTTAAATATGATTCCATTACGGGCATTGCAAACACATTAACATTTGAAGCACCCATTGCTTCTGTTCCAAGATACATCAGGCCTGTATAATGGCCAATATGGGCATGTGTCAGGAAAATACCATCAGCTAT
>RCNG010000514.1_pt1 | contig 31757 bp, 26 predicted proteins | sample 2041371 | NCBI WGS metagenome assembly RCNG01 (sample SAMN09708227, study PRJNA481090) | Marine sediment metagenome, whole genome shotgun sequencing project. | biome: marine sediment; feature: ocean; material: sediment; isolation source: Sewage treatment plant 1 marine sediment (STP1) ... | reverse complement strand
TCTACTCAACCCTGTCATCCGTACGCGGTCTCCCATAGGACTCAAGGCCATGCTGGTACGGGTCGATATCTCAAGCACGGAAGCGCATCGCGCCCAGAGGTACCCATGTGAGTTGGAGCAACGACCCAGAGTTGCAGCAGATGTTCGTCGAGGAGGTCACCGAGCGATCTGCTCGTCTCGTCGAGGGAGCGCAAGCGTTGGGCGCCGGAACGATGACACCCCAAGAAGCCGGTGACTTGCTCCGCGAAGGCCACACGATCAAGGGCACCGGCCGTGTCATGGGATACGAAGACGTCGGTTCAGCCGGGCTCATGCTCGAGATGCTCTGGCGATGGATCCAGCACGGAGACATCACGCCGGACCCGGTTCTTGGCAGCTTCCTCGAGGCGCTCAGCGCATCGATTCCACGATCCGTTGACGACCCCACCGAACTCGCCGTGGCGATGAACGCGATTCATGAATTCTTCGTTGGGCAATCACTGCCCGAGGAGCTGCCGTCTGCCCCCATCGTCGACGCAGCGGCGATACCCGCCGCCGCCCCTCCTGTCTCACCGGTCGCCGGCGGCCCATCGCCCCCCGCTTCCGTTCCCCAGGCCCCGCCGCTGTCTCAGACTCGGCCGATCGCCCGGGACGCCGTCATCCGCTTCGACATGCCCGCTGAACCTCCTGCAGAGGCGCCAGCTGCTGCGGTCGAGGGACCCGACCCAGAGTCCGAGATCGAGACCGACGCTCCCGATGGTGTAGCCGAAGTTGAGACGCCTTCCGCTCAGGAGGCGTTCGCCGCTCTCCGCCGATCGATGCAGACTGACCCGGCAGAACCGATCGCCCAGGATCCCCCCGAAGGAGGAGAGGGGAGTCCACCCGTACGCGTGGGGAACCTCAGCGATCTTGACGCCGACCCTGCCACGGATCTGTCCGGGGCAGATGAGTCGACTGTTGGACATGAGAGCACCGACGAGGAACATGGCGCCGACGAATCGATCGGTTCGGTCATCGAATTCCCCGGATCGGGTTCCGGCAGGACCACCGAGCGCGTGATTCGCCACGATCGGTTGGACGAAACCGTGTCCTCTCCAAGCGGCGAAATCGTCGTGCTGCCATCGAATGGGAAGGTGGCTGCGACGGCATCGATGGATATGACCGATCTGGGCGGTCTCGTGGGAGCCGTGCAGACGTGGGCGACTGAGGAATCGATCTCGATCAACGCCGGTCAGCTCTACGGACTCGTGAACCACATCGTTTCCCTCGGGATGGATATCGCCTCAGTCAAGGAACAACTGGATGAACTCGCGGAGGTCGCTGCAGCCGATCCGTTCTTCGCCGAGCGCATCTCACAGATCTCTGATGGGATCGATCCGATTGGCCGCGCATCGGAACGGATCGAAACGGCGGCTCTCGGCCTCGCTGCCGTGCCCCTTCAGGACGTCACAAACACACTTCCGCAACTCGGTCGCTACTTGAGCCGGAAGACGGCCAAAGAGATCCGGATCGAGATGGATGGCGACGACATCCTCGTCGATCGCCAAGTGCTCGATCAGCTCGGGGATGGCATCAGACAGCTCGTCGTGAACGCGGCGGTCCACGGAATCGAAGGCGTCGATGAAAGACTCGGAGCCGGCAAGCCCGGAACAGGAGTCATCCGAGTCGAGGCGCAAAAGACGGATGTCAACCTTGAGGTGTCGGTCATCGACGACGGGAGCGGCATCGACTGGGCTGCGATCCGGGACGAAGGCTTGAAGTTGGACCTCCTCGAGAAGACTGTAGAAATGTCGCCGGACGCCCTGCGCTCACTGCTCTATCAACCCGGGTTCTCCACGAGCGAGACGATGGACGAACTCGCTGGTGATGGCGCCGGTCTCGCGATCGTACGCGAGGCTGTGGACTCGATGAACGGCTCGCTGACGATCGAGAGTGTTCCTGGAAAGCGGACGAAGGTGTCGATGGTTGTGCCACTTCATCAGGCAATGCAGAAAGCGTTGCTGGTGATGGCGGGCGGCATTATGTGGGGAATCCCTGAGACCGGAGTGCAAGACGTTATCGAGATGAATCGTGCGACCATCGCGGTCACCGATCATGGGACGATTCTCGAGCGGAGCGACGGCGACATCCCGTTCGCATCATTCGGCGATCTCATGGGCGTGGCTCCCGAGGGCGTTCCCACGTCGATCGTGGTCGCGACCAACGCTGCCGGGTCTATTGCGCTCGGTGTTGAAGGGATCGTCGGAACACGCCGTGTTGCGGTCAAGGAACTCGGTGCGGTTCTTGCAGACATCGACGCCGTAACGGGCGCGGCACTGTTGGGCGGTGACGAAGTCGTCCTGCTCGTAGACACCACCCATCTCGTTGAGCGGCAACACGCAGCTGTATCAGATGCACCGGCGTTCTCTCCGGCACACGTGCTGATCGTCGATGACTCACGCGGCGTTCAGCAGGTTGTCTCATCTGCACTCGCGACGAGCGGCTTCAACACATCGGTTGCGGCAAGCGTCGCAGACGCGCTTGGTGCCCTTCACTCTGGTTCCTTTGACGCGATCGTGGTCGACTTCTCGATGCCTCGCGCCGATGGCGTAGCACTGGTACACATGGTCCGACAGCGACACGGCAACATCCCGATAGTGATGCTCTCCGGTGTCGCCGAAGGCGAAGACGTGGATCGCGCGCGGGAGGCCGGCGTCGACGCGTTCTTCGGCAAGGCCGACTTCAAAGAAGGCGGACTGGCCGAGAAGCTGAGAGAGCTTGTCGGAATCCGCAGAGCCAAAGAGCAAACGGCGTAGCAGTAGATCGGTAGATCTGTACTGCTCTACTTGCTACTGATCTGCCGATCGACTTACTCCCATGTAGTTCATCGCACGGGTGTCTCTACAATCACCCGCCCATGCCCGACTCTCCTCTTCTTCTTGGTCTGAACCCGTCTCAGCGTCATGCCGTTGCTGCGACCGAGGGTCCGGTGCTTGTCGTAGCCGGTGCAGGGTCGGGAAAGACCCGGGTTCTGACCCACCGCATCGCTCATCTCGTCCGTGACCTGGGAGTCTCGCCGTACTCGATTCTGGCGATCACCTTCACCAACAAGGCTGCGGGCGAAATGAAGGAGCGAGTTGCGAATCTCGTCGGCGGAGTCGCCGACGGAATGTGGGTATCGACCTTCCACAGTGCCTGCGTTCGCATCCTTCGACGCGAGGCGCCACGCCTCGGATATCGCACGTCGTTCTCGATCTATGACGACGCCGACTCGGTGCGGCTCGTCACGATGTGCATCCGCGATCTCGATCTCGATCCGAAACGATTCCCACCGAAGGCGATTCGAGCGACGATCTCGAACGCGAAGAATGAACTCATCGACTACGAGACCTTCTCCGACAGCGGGGAGGGCTTCTATCACGAGAAGGCTGCCGAGATCTACCGCCTCTACCAGCAGCGCCTCGTGGAAGCATCGGCCGTCGACTTCGACGACATCCTGATGCTCACGGTTGAGATCTTCCAGGCGTTCCCCGGGGTCCTGGAGTCCTGGCAGCAGAAATTCCAATACCTGATGGTCGACGAGTATCAGGACACGAACCGGGCTCAGTACATGTTCGTGAAGATGCTGGCAGCCAAGCACCGTAACGTGTTCGTCGTGGGCGACTCCGACCAATCCGTGTACGCGTTCCGCGGCGCGGATATGCGCAACATCTTGGATTTCGAGAAGGACTACGACGACGCCACGGTGATCCTGCTCGAGCAGAACTACCGATCAACCCAGACGATCCTCGACGCAGCGAATGCGGTGATCTCGAACAACGACTCCAGGAAGCCGAAACGTCTCTGGACCGATGAAGGCGCCGGTGAGCCGATCGTCACCCACGAGGCCCAGGACGAGCAGGCAGAAGCAGCGTTCATCGCCGGTCGGATCCGCGACTTCGAAACCGACGGGACGGCCCTCTCCGACATCGCTGTCTTCTACCGCACCAACGCCCAGAGCCGGGTGGTTGAAGAAGTCTTCGTTCGTTACGGCGTCCCCTATCAGGTTGTCGGTGGGCTGAAGTACTACGACCGGCGTGAGGTCAAGGACGCGCTCGCCTATCTGCGGGCGATCGTGAATCCGGACGATCAGGTCGCGTTGAAGCGCATCATCAATATGCCGAAGCGGGCGATCGGGGACACGAGCGTTGCCCACGTCGACCGATTCGCCGAGTCCGAGCAGATCGGTTTCCTCAGTGCGCTTCGTCGCGTTGATGAGAATCCCCGCTTGACGGCTCGGGCGTCGCGGTCGATCGCCGAGTTCGTTGCTCTCATAGATCACCTCGTCGAGCGGGCCGAAGACGGTCCGGCGGCGGCAATCGAGGCTGTCCTCGACGAAACCGGGTATCTCGACATGGTCCGGGCGGATCGATCGATCGAGTCGATGGGTCGGGAAGAGAACTTGAAAGAGCTCGCGTCGGCAGTCGCCGAGTTCGAGGAACTCGGACCGGAATCGATGGGTCCCGCCGAATGGTCTGAGATGGATGCTCTGGCGAAGCTCGGACTGTTCCTCGAAGCGATCAGCCTCGTCGCCGACATCGACTCGTACGAAGATCGTGACCTGGTGACCCTAATGACGCTCCACAACGCGAAAGGCCTGGAGTTTCCCGTCGTGTTCATCACCGGTATGGAGGATGGCGTCTTCCCTCACTTCCGGTCACTCGGGAGCCCCAAGGAACTCGAGGAGGAGCGTCGCCTCTGCTACGTGGGCATCACGAGAGCCGAGCAGCGCCTCTTCCTCACCCGCGCGTGGAACCGGAATCTCTGGGGACAGTCGCAGTACAACGGTCCGAGCCGGTTCCTTGGCGAGATCCCATCGAGTCTTACGACGAGCGTGAAGCGCAAGAGGAGTTCGACCCGAAGGACACTTCAGAAACCCCGTGAGACTGGGAACGGCATCGAGATCGCGAGCGGAGACCGCGTCCGACACGCCCACTGGGGCGATGGGACCGTCGTCGAGGTCATCGGAGACGGCGATGCCGCAGAGGCGATCGTTGCGTTCCAGGGCAAAGGCGAGAAGCGGCTCCTCCTCGCATGGGCCCCGTTGGAGAAGGCCTAGCGGGGCGTCGGCATTCGGGTTCGGGCTGGCAGCTGGTAGCTGGTCGCTGGCGGCCACGAAGGCGGGTCTGCGCCTATCGGGGTTCTGGGTTCGCGGGAACAAGCCCGCGGTCCTTCGAGTTCCGGTACCACACGATCGATCCGGGGTCCGTGATGGTCACACTCGCAGAAACACTCAGCGAACACAGGGCGGCATCTGCAGAGAGGACGCCGGACACGGTCAAGGCAGTCATGGCACGGAGTCTCCGGATTCTGGAGGACTCCGGAATTGCAGAGCATGCGCTTGGCGTCGGAGAATTGGCTCCTGATTTTGTGCTTCCGGATGCCACCGGTCGCGAGGTGGGCCTCTCCGATATGCTCAACGCCGGTCCGGTCGTCGTGTCCTTCTACCGCGGGGCGTGGTGTCCGTACTGCAACATCGAACTCCGGGCACTCCAGGGGGCCCTTGCCGGATTCCGCGACGTCGGAGCAACACTCGTTGCCATCTCCCCGAATCTGCCGGATGGGTCGATGACTGTGGTTGAACGACACGAACTTGGATATCCCGTGTTGTCGGACGTCGGCAACCACGTTGCCAATGAGTTCGGGTTGGTCTTCCGGGTCCAAGACGATCTGGTTGCCGAGTATCGCGACATGGGTATCGATGTCGGGAGTTCCAACGGACGTGCCGAGTGGGAGATTCCGCTTCCTGCGACCTACGTGATCGATCAGGATCGAACGATCGTCTTCGCCTTCGTCGACGCTGACTATCGGAAGCGAGCCGAACCGGTTGAGGTGATTGAGGCAATCAAGATGCTGTGAGTCGAGAGTTGTCCGGGTCGGGGTCTCCCAGCAGAGGGCGCTGTCCTACCATGTCGGCGTGACCAGCGATGTGCCAATTCTGATCCAGGGAGGCATGGGTGCCGGCGTCTCTGATTGGCGTCTGGCTCGTGCCGTTGCTTCAACGGGCAATCTCGGTGTGGTCTCAGGCACCGGTCTCGACACCCTCATCGTGCGCCGTCTTCAGGACGGAGACCCTGGTGGGGACGTACGGCGGGCCCTTGACGCCTTTCCGGTCGATGGCGTCGCCGGTCGCATCCTCGAGAAGTACTTTGTCGAGGGGGGCAAGGGATCTGGGGACCGCTACAAGTCGAAACCGATGCCCCGCGTCGAACCATCCCGCAACCTGCTGGAACTGACAGTGGCAGGCAACTTCGTTGAGGTGTATCTCGCGAAGGAGGGCCACGACGGTCCGGTCGGGATCAACTACCTCGAGAAGATCCAGACACCTCACCTGCCCTCCATCTACGGGGCGATGCTTGCCGACGTTGACTACGTGTTGATGGGTGCCGGGATCCCGATGGCGATCCCCGGCGTTCTCGACCGTTTGAGCGAAGGCCTCTCCGTCGAGTATCGCCTGGATGTCAAAGGCGCCGAGCGCGGAGAGTCGTTCGTCACAACGTTCGACCCGGTCGACTTCGGCGATGGCGCCCTGCCGCCTGCACCCCGACCGAGATTTCTCGCGATCGTGTCCTCCCACATCCTCGCGACCGCCATGATTCGCAAGGCCAGCGGAAGGGTTGACGGATTCGTCATCGAAGGTCCGACCGCCGGCGGCCACAACGCTCCGCCGAGGGGCAAGGTCCAGATCGACGACAATGGTGAACCGATCTACGGCGATCGTGACGTTCCAGACCTCGACGTGTTCATCGATATCGGTCTGCCATTCTGGCTGGCCGGGGGATATGGGGAACCCAATCAGATAGCGGAAGCGCTGAGGCTCGGCGCTGCCGGCGTGCAGGTGGGAACGGCCTTCGCGTTCTGTGAGGAATCAGGATTCACGAAGAAGACGAAGGACCAGGTTCTCGCCTTGAGCGAGGAGGGCACGGCGAAGATCTTCACCGATCCCGTGGCTTCGCCCACCGGATTCCCATTCAAGGTGGTCGAACTCGAGGGGAGTCTTTCCGACCAAGCCGTCTACGAGCAGCGCTCCCGGATCTGCGACCTCGGCTATCTGCGCACCGCCTACCGTCGAGACGACGGGACGGTGGGGTGGCGATGCCCGTCCGAACCGGTCGATGACTATCTTCGGAAGGGAGGGTCGGAAGCCGATACAGTCGGTAGAAAGTGCCTCTGCAATTCGCTGATCGCCAACATCGGGCATCCGCAGATCCAACGAAACGGAGCTATTGAGGGTGAACTGATCACCTCTGGGGATGACGTCGCCAATGTGGCCCGCTTCATCCCGGAAGGCCACGACACCTACCGGGCGATCGACGTGATCCGTTACCTCCTCCCCGAATCCAACCTCTAGCCGCTATTGCGTCGATTGTGGAAGCGGGCTTCTGACAGACCACTAGCCTTCCGGGTCATGCCGCCACGGATTCTGATCGCCAAACCGGGTCTCGACGGACACGATCGCGGAGCGAAGGTCGTTGCCCGGGCGCTGCGGGATGCCGGTTGCGAAGTCATCTACACCGGACTCCACCAGACGCCGGACCAGATCGCCCAGGCAGCCGTCGACGAGGACGTCGATGGAGTCGGCCTTTCGACGCTCTCCGGTGCCCACCTCACATTGTTCCCGCGGGTCGTCGAGGCACTACGCGAACGCGACGCCTCAGACATCGTGGTCTTCGGCGGCGGCATCATTCCGGATGAAGACATCCCTGCCCTCCATGAGGCAGGAATCAGTGCCGTATTCACACCGGGCACGCCCCTCGAGAACATCGAAGCGTGGGTCGAAGAGCACTTGTCAGACGAGTGAACCAGAAACGATGAACGGAGGAGGATCCTCTTGAAGATCCATGAGTACCAGGCGAAGGCTCTCATGGCCGACCGCGGTATCGCGGTCCCGATGGGCCGCGTTGCAACGACGGTGGACGACGCAGTCGCCGCCGTCCGCCCCCTGATCGAGGAGAGCGGGAACTCCGTTGTCGTCGTGAAATCACAGATCCATGCCGGCGGCCGTGGGAAGGGTCGATTCAAGGAGCATCCGGGCGTCGGCGGCGTGAATGTCGTCACCGAAGGGATCAGCGGCGGCATCGAGGCCGCAGAGGCCCGCGTGCAGGAACTCGCATCACAGATGCTCGGCTCGACTCTCGTCACGATCCAGACCGGTGAGGAGGGGAAGCAGGTCAACCGGCTCTACATCGAGCAGGGTATCGACATCGCCACAGAGCTGTATCTCTCCGTTCTCCTCGACCGGGCCAGCTCGCGCAACATCGTGATGGCATCGACAGAGGGTGGAACCGAGATCGAGGTCGTCGCCGCGGAGACACCCGAGAAGATCCTGAAAGAGGAGATAGACCCGGCTTTTGGTCTCCTACCGTTCCAGGCCAGACACATCGCCTACGCGCTCGGATTCGAAGGAGACGCATTCAAGAACGGTGTTCGCTTCCTCGACGCGCTCACGCAGGCTGCAGTCGAGCTCGACACCGATCTCGTCGAGATCAACCCACTCGTCGTTACCACCGATGGAATGGTCATGGCGCTCGATGGGAAGATGGCCTTCGAGGCCAACGCTCTCTTCCGTCACCCCGACGTGGCTGAATTGCGGGACGTCAGCGAAGAAGACGCGGCGGAGCTCGAGGCCAAGGAATTCGATCTCTCGTTCATCAAGCTCGACGGCGATATCGGTTGCATGGTCAACGGCGCAGGCCTCGCCATGGCGACGATGGACATCATCCAGACGGTCGGGGGAGAGCCGGCGAACTTCCTCGATGTTGGAGGGGGCGCAGAGAAGGAGCAGATCGCCGCTGCGTTCAAGATCATCACGAAGGACCCGAACGTGAAGGGCATCTTCGTGAACATCTTCGGCGGCATCATGCGGTGCGACATCATCGCGGAAGGCGTCATCGCCGCCGTCGAGGAGGTCGGACTCGCCGTCCCCCTCGTCGTCCGACTCGAGGGAACCAATGTGGAGCTCGGCAAGCAGATGCTCGACGAGTCCGGGCTCGACCTCGTGAGCGCATCCGACATGAAAGACGGTGCTCAGAAGATCTTGGAGTTGACGCGATGAGTGTGATGATTGGCAAGGACACGAAGGTCCTCGTACAGGGAATGGGTAAGACCGGCCGGTTCCATACGGACAAGGCCATTGCATACGGAACGGACATGGTCGCCGCGGTGCACCCAAGTCGTTCCGGGCAGACCGAGGTCTTCGAAGGAGAGACGGACCACGCAGGTGTTCCGGATCGCGCCGACACGTACCGAGTCGAGGTTCCGATCTTCCGCAGCGTCGCCGAGGCCGTGGCCGAGACCGGTGCGAATGCCTCGGTCGTCTACGTCCCGCCGCCGTTCGCAGCGGACGCCATCATGGAAGCCGCCGACGCCGGTGTTCCTCTCATCGTGTGCATCACCGAAGGAATCCCGGTCGCCGACATGGTGAAGGTGAAACGCTACCTCGAGGACAAGGACGTCCGGCTCGTCGGTCCGAACTGCCCGGGAGTTATCACACCGAAGGAATGCAAGATCGGCATCATGCCCGGCTACATCCACACCCCGGGGCGCATTGGTGTCGTGAGCCGTTCCGGTACGCTCACGTATGAGGCGGTCCATCAGCTGACTCTCAACGGTCTGGGACAGACCACGGCGATCGGCATCGGAGGAGACCCGGTGAACGGGACGAACTTCGTCGATGCGCTGACGGCCTTCAACGACGATCCTGCCACCGAGGGTGTCCTGATGATCGGCGAGATCGGCGGCACGGCCGAGGAAGACGCCGCTGCCTGGATCACCGCGAACATGACGAAGCCGGTTGCCTCGTTCATTGCAGGCACGACCGCACCAGCCGGCAAGCGTATGGGTCACGCAGGGGCGATCATCTCCGGAGGCAAGGGAACCGCTGCGGCGAAGATCGAAGCGCTTGAGGCAGCAGGTGTCGTGATGGCCCCAACCCCAACCGACATGGGCACAGCGATGATGGAGGCGATGAGGAAGCTCTGAGCTGCCGGCTACCAGCAGAACCCGTGCCTCGGTCGAGGGACGGGGAGGCGCGGTCGGTCACGTTGTTGGAGCGTCTTGCTCGTACATGGAGGCTCGTAGCTGGAGGCTCACTTCGTTAGCCTGGCCCGGTGACAGATCCGACGCACGGCTTCCCCGACGGCTTCCTGTGGGGTGCCGCGACGTCGTCCTATCAGATTGAGGGGTCCCCGTCGGCCGACGGCAAGGGTCCGTCGATCTGGGACACCTTCACTCGAGTGCCAGGGGCCATCGAGGATGGATCGTCCGGCGACATCGCTTGTGATCACTACCGTCGGTGGGAGGCGGATGTTGATCTCATGGCCGATCTCGGTCTGGGGGCGTATCGGTTCTCGGTGTCGTGGCCACGGGTGCTGCCGGACGGTGTCGGAGCCGTCAATCACCGGGGTCTCGAATTCTACGATCGCCTCGTTGATCGACTGCTCGAGCGTGGCATTGAGCCGTTTGTCACGCTCTACCATTGGGACCTCCCCCAGGCGCTCCAGGATCGAGGCGGCTGGCCCGAACGGCGAACTGCGGTCGCCTTCGCCGAATACTCCCGGGCAGTAGCAGAGCGGCTCGGGGACAGGGTCACCAACTGGATCACGATCAATGAGCCGTGGGTTGTTGCCAAGAGGGGCTACCTGCTCGGAGACAAGGCGCCTGGGCACCACGACCCGGTCGAAGCCGTCCTCGCCTCACACCACCTGCTGCTTGGACACGGACTCGCGGTTCAGGCAATCCGAGATGTCGCCCCTCAGGCGCGCATCGGGATCACCCTCAATCTGTCACCGGTCGTCGCGGCATCGGATGACCCAAAGGACATCGACGCGGCGCGGCGATTCGATGGGGACGGGAATCGCTGGTATCTCGACCCGCTCTACGGGCGCGGCTACCCCGACGATGTGCTCGGGGATCTGGAGAGCGACGGCGTTGTCGTCGACCGCCGCTACCTGGGGTCGCCCGACGACCACAGCTTCATCGCCGGCACAACCGACTTCCTGGGGGTCAACTACTACGAGCGGACGATCGTTCGAAACCCATCTACCGGCGCTCCACCCGACGTGGCGATCCCGCCGGACGCCGAAATCACGGACATGGGCTGGGAGGTCTACCCGCTCGGACTGACAGAGCTTCTTGTTCATCTGACCGACGAATATCGGCCCCTCAGCATCCTCATCACGGAGAATGGTTGCAGCTACGGCGACGGACCCGATCTCGATGGGCGGGTGCACGACAACCGACGCATTGAATTCCTTAGAGATCATCTCGTCGCGGCGTTCGATGCCATCGCTGCGGGCGTCCCCCTCCACGGCTACTTCGTTTGGTCGCTCATGGACAACTTCGAATGGGCGCGAGGCTATCGGCAGCGCTTCGGTGTCGTTTGGGTCGACTTCGAGACCCAGGAACGCACTCCCAAGGACAGCGCCCGCTGGTACGGAGGCGTTGTGGTGGCGAACGGGATCAACTGATCAGTGGATGACGGATCGTCCGGTGATGGCGGCGATGATGTCAGCGGTGCGCTCAACTGCCGCGGCAGGTCGGAGACTGCCCGTGATGACGGCCTCGACCATGTTCTGCAACTGGATGGAGACAAGGGGGTAGCCGACGATCTGCGGGCGGCTCGTGGCCGTGGAGAACAGCTTGGCGGTCTCGAGCACGAACGCCTGCTTCTCTCGAAGCAGATCGATGGACGAACGGCGGGCAGGGATCATCGGACGACCACTTGTTCGTGCCGCAAGCTGTTCGGAACCTGTCAGGTCGATGAGGAGACGCATGGCGGCCTTGGCATCTTCGGATTGGCGCAAAATGGCATAGCCCATCGCTCCCGCCGCCGTGGCAGGAGCGCCATGCGGTCCCGCCGGGAATGGAGCGAAGACGAAGTGTTCCCACACCGTGTCGAGTGTGAGCCCGGCTGCTTCGGCGATGTGCTCGGCTTCGTAGCTACCTCCGATTCCGATCGCGGCTCCTCCTGAGCCAACGAGCCGTGGCGCCGTGAGCCAATCGAACTCCACGACGTCTCCGCTCATCGTCCCGTCCTCGATGAAGTGCCGGAGCAGGCGGAGCGCTTCGACCGCATGCCCGGTATCGAGCGTGACACCTCCGTCGATGACCTGAACACCGTTGGATGCGAGCAGTGCCGTGAGACAGTATGTCGTGGTCTCGGCGGCGGCGGCCCCCCCCGGCATGACGATTGCGTGGGACCACGGGGGAAGCAAACGCTGTGAAATCGCCGCCAGATTCCGTAGCTCGTCCCAACTCGATGGCAGCTCTGTCCCCGCGCGGGCGAGGAGGTCGCGGCTGTACCAGATCCCCGCGACATTGATCTCCTCCGGTACGGCGTAGACGTGCTCGTCGAAACGTACGCCGTTGACGAAGGCCGGATCGAAGTCGATCTGGTAGTCGGACTCCGACCAGACGGGATCTAGCTGATCGAGGGCATGAATCACGTGGGCGCTCGCGAGCTCGGCGATCCATACTTCGTCGATGAGAGCGATGTCGGGAGCCCTGCCCTCAGCAACGGCCTTCATCAGATATGACCGGAGGTCTGTGTAGTCCACGACTTCGACCGTGGCCCCACGCGGAAGAGCGTTGGAGATCCGTGCCGCACGGATCGGGTCGGAGACGACGATTCTGAGGGGGTGGTTGCCGAGATCGGCGGGTCGCCAGTCGAGGCTCACGAAGGTGCCACGCTTCCGGATCCGGACAATCACACGTTCTTCGGACAATTCGGTCAATGCCTTGCGAACCGGCGTCCGGCTGATGCCATGCTGTTCGCAGAGCTCATGTTCGGTGGGGAGGCGATCCCCCGGCCCATAGGCACCGGACGTAATCTCGTCCATCAGCTGCTGCTTGAGCTGGTAGTAGAGGGGGACCGCGGAGTCCGGATCGAGTGGCGGGTTCATGGGTTCACTGAGAATCAGGTATCTCACCGCGGTCGACGAGCCAGGCGAAACCCCATGGCTCGAGGTGAAGGCCGTCCGATGTCGCCTCGCAACGGTGGCCGACCGGCGTTGCCCGGAAGCGGTGGGAGACGTCGACCGCTTCGCCCGACACGTTCACATAGACACGGGCGATTTCGCCCGAGTCGCTGCGACGTTCGACACCGACGACCGATGGCGGGGTGTGCAGCACCACCTGCCGGGAACTCGGGTTGAACGCTTCGGTCGACCGCCGGAGTCGGAGCATCGAGTCGATCTGCACGAGTGAGACCGAGGCGCGGCTCTTGGGGTCAGCGAGCAGCCGGTCGAGTGCGTCGAGGTCCAGGCGGCTTCGGTTGATTGAGCGCCCCGCTCTGGTCTCAGCGACGAGGTCGAGGTCGTTCTCCGTGGCCAGCAGCCCATGGATGTAGACGGCCGGGATGCCGGTGATCGCGAACATGATGGCGTGTGATGCCAGGTGGCGGGCCATGGCATCGGCACCGCTCGTTGGGCCCCGGATGAGGTCATACCACGTCGCGTTGAGTTCATAGGGGACGGTCGTCCCGTCGGGTCGTGTGCGGCGATTGGCTCGACCACCGTGCGCTTCGGCATCCCGAACGAGACGCTCGACCGCCGCATCATCGACGAGACCCTCGAGTGGGCGGAGTCCGACGCCGTCGTGCGACGCGAGGAAGTTGAGAAACGTGGTGTTCGGAGGCGTCGGGGAGACGGTGTCGAGCCATTCGGCGAGATCGATGGCGCTCCCTGTGGAGAACGAATGTAGCACGAGCGGCGGGAGCGTGAACTGGTACACCATGTCTGCTTCCGGTGTCGAACCGTCCCCGAGGTAGCCGACGTTCTCATTGTGCGGAACGTTGGTTTCGCTCACGAGGACCACGTTGGGGTAGGTGGCGTCGAGGCAGGATCGGAAGAACTGGATGATCCGATGCGTCTCGGGGAGGTGGATCGACGGTGTCCCTTCCTCCTTCCAGATGAAGCACACCGCATCGAGGCGGATCATCGAAGCCCCGTGTTCGGCGTATGAGAGCAGGATCGAGAGTACGTACAGCAGCACTTCCGGATTGCCGTAGTCCAGATCGGCCTGGTCGGCAGAGAACGTCGTCCACACCCACTCCGTGCCCCGCGAGGTCTCGAACGGCGTCAGGAGCGGATGTTCGCGGGCGCGTACGGTCATGGAGAGATCTGCATCCGGATCAGCGGTTCGGATGAATTCCCCGTACGTCGGGTCTCCGTCTGCCCATCCCTGAAAGCACTTCGATCCGACGGAGCTGTGGTTGATGACCGCATCGACCATCAGGCGAGCGTCGGTTCCGATGGCTTCGATGTCGGCCCAGGTCCCCATCGCCGAATCGACGGCTTCGTAGTCGCGGATACTGAACCCCTCGTCGGACGTGGCCGGGAAGAATGGAAGGATGTGGACCCCGTTGAACGCTGTGGCCAGATCCCGCAGGTAGAAGCGATGCAGCGTCCGGAGCGGGGCCTCTCCGGGTGTTGTCAGCTGATCCGGATAGGCGATCAGCCAGGCATCGCGCTCACTCCAACGCCTGATCGTGGCAGCCGAACCGTGGTGTCGGTCGAGCAACGATTGAACCGATGTAGACAGCTCGGCAGCGCGCTCGCGTCCATAGACAGCGCTGAGGGACGATTTCCACCCGCTGACGACAGATTCATTACGCATCAGTACCAAAATAGTGGGAGAGTTCCGATTTGTCCAGGACAATCCCCTTGCAGGGCACATATGTTGTTGTTACTATGAGACAAATAGGGCGCACGTCGGGATCGGCCACCGGCAGCGACCTGGCAATGGAGGCCAACCCCCAAACCGTGGGGACCATCACAACAAGGAGACGATCCATGAAACGAATGCGTTTCGTATTACTGCTGCTGGTTGCCCTGGCGCTCGTCGCGACGGCATGCACGAGCGACAGCGAAGACACGACGACCACGGCTGCCGGTGGGGATGAGACCACGACGACGGCTGCCGGTGGGGATGAGACCACAACCACGGCCGCGGCAGCAACAACGACGGTCGCGCCGGACACCGGTGGCGGCGAGAGCGTTACGATCAAGTTCTGGAGCACGGAGACCCAGCCGGCCCGCCTCGAGAAGACACAAGCGATCATCGAGGGATTCACGGCGGCGACGGGGATCAACGTGCAATTGACCGCGACAGACGAGGACGCGCTGCCTCAGCTCATGCTGACGAACGCCGCCTCCGGCACACTGCCGGATGTCGTATTCCACCCTCTCGACTTCACGATCGGGTGGGCGAGTGCGGGACTCCTCGACATGGACGCTGCAAGTGAGGTTGTGGCGAACCTCGGCGCCGATACCTTCTCCGAGGGTGCCCTCTCCATGGTCACCATTGACGGCAAGTCAGCTGCTGTTCCGTCAGACGGCTGGGGCCAGCTGCTCATCTATCGCAAGGATCTTTTCGACGCGGCCGGACTCGAGAAACCCGACACATTCGCAAAGATTCAGCTGGCAGCCGAAACCTTGAACGAACCGGGCAGCAACCTGTTCGGTATCACAGCATCGAACGATCCGAACGCGGTCTTCACCCAGCAGACGTGGGAGCACTTCGCTCTCGCCAACGGATGTGAGTTGGTTGGTGATGGTGGTGCGGTGACTCTCGACACGCCGAACTGCGTCGAAGCCATCGACTTCTACACAAACCTGCTCGGCAACTACGCCCCGGCCGGACTGCAGGACGTTGTGTCGACCCGTGCAACCTACTTCGCAGGCCAGGCGGCCATGATCGTGTGGTCGCCGTTCATCATGGATGAGATGGCTGGACTGCGAGACGCTGCATTGCCGACGTGCGAGCAGTGTGTCGACAACATCTCCTATCTCGCTGAGAACAGCGACTTCGTGCCGGCGTTCGCCGGACCGAGTGGAATCCCGGCCCAGTACGGTCAGGTGTCGTACATGGGGATCGGCATGACCGACAAGACGGATGCTGCGAAGCAGTTCGTCGAGTACTGGCTCTCGGACGGCTACATCGATTGGCTGTCAGTGGCCCCGGAAGGCAAGTTCCCGATGCGTCAAGGCACGGCGGACAATCCGACCGAGTACATCGAAGGATGGCGCTTGCTCGAGACCGGTGTTGACCGCAGGGCCCCGTTGAGCGACTACTACGGCGAAGAGGTCATCAACGGCCTAATCACCGGTTCCGACAGCTTCGCACGGTGGGGCTTCGAGCAGGGTCAAGGTGAGCTCGTCGGCGCCGTGTACTCGACGCTGATCGTCCCCGAGATCCTCGATGAGGTGTTCGCAGGTATGTCGCCTGAAGATGGCGCTGCTGAGATGCAGCTATTGGCTGAAGAAGAACAGGAGTTGCTTGCCGACGAGGGCTAGCAGCCGATAGTCACCGATCAGTACGGTGGGGCCGGCAGTTCGTCGGCCCCACCGCCGACCAGATGGATGAGGTGTCAGTGACCGAGACTCTCGCCCCGGAGACGGAGAACAAGACCAAGCGGCGTCGCCGAAAGACCCCCATGGCCCGAAGCGAGTCACGTTTCGGCGTTGCACTGATCCTGCCGGCTGTGCTCGTTGTCGCCGTCTTGGTGGTCTTCCCGCTGTTGTGGAACGTTTCTCTCAGTTTCCAGAAGGCTCGCCTGATCGACATCCAGGACGTGGGCATCCTAGGGGCAGACTGGACGACCAAGAACTACGACACCGTCGTCGGTGTGCGGGACTTCTGGCCGGTTCTCCAGACGACGTTCATCTACACGATCGGCGGAACGATCCTCTCAATCTTGATGGGGCTCGTGGCGGCATTGTCTCTCAAGGGCGCCTTCCGCGGCCGAGCGTTGATCCGAGGTGTGGTGCTCTTCCCGTACGTTGTTCCCGTCATCGCTGCTGCATTCGTGTGGCAGGTCATGCTGAACCCGCAGTTCGGGATCGTGAACGAATGGCTGGGTTGGTTCGGGATTCCTGCGATTGATTTTCTGCGGACCCGTTCGTACGAGCTGAGCGTGTTCGGGTTGTTCACTCTCACGATTCCCCTGGCATTGACCACCGTCATCTTCTTCGAGGGGTGGCGATACTTCCCGTTTGCTTTCCTTTTCATCCTCGCGGCGCTCCAGTCCATGCCGAAGGAGATCGACGAGGCCGCATACGTCGATGGGGCGACGCTGAGTCAGAAATTCCGCTACGTGACCCTTCCGGCACTTCTCCCCGTGATCTCAGTGTTGTTCCTGCTGCGATTCATCTGGACGTTCAACAAGTTCGATGACGTGTTCCTCCTCACCGGCGGAGCCGCCGACACAGAAGTGATCACGGTCAAGATCGTTGACTGGATGATCGGTCGCGGGAACGTCGGGGCGGCGGCGGCGCTTGGGATGATTCTCGCCGCAATCCTCGTCGTCGTGGTGGGGCTCTACTTCAAGTTCTTCTATCGGGAGGATGCATCGTGACGCGGGCTCGATTCGAGGAGCGTTTCTTCGGAACGTTGAAGTGGATCAGCATCGCGTTCTTTACGGTCATCGCGCTCTTTCCTCTGCTCTACATGCTGGCCCTGTCGTTCAAGCCGATCCAGGATCTGCTGCTCGACCCTGGAAAGTGGTGGCCCACGCTCGACCAGATCTCGGGCTTTGAGACCTACCGGGCGGTGATCCGACCGGTCTCCGAAGGCGGATTCGGCTTCCTCACGTTCATCAGGAACAGCTCCATCGTTGCTATCTCTACGGTCGTCCTCACGCTCTCGGTCGGTATCCTGGCGGCGTATGCGGTCGCTCGCGTGAACTTCTTCGGTCGGAAGGCGGTGAGCGTCGGGATGATTCTGGTTTACTTGTTCCCGGTCGTCATCGTGGCGATCCCGCTCTTCGTCATGTTCTCCCGGATGGGGCTGCGTGACTCGCTCTACGGCCTGATCATCGTGTATCTCGCCTCAACGCTGCCGGTGACGTTGTTCATGCTGCGAGGCTACTTTCAGTCCATCCCCGTTGAACTGGAGGAAGCGGCCAGGGTCGATGGGTTGTCGCGTCTTGGAGTCATCAGAAAGATCACGATCCCCCTTGCGGCCCCGGCCATCGCTGCGGTCTCTCTCTACGTCTTCATGATCGCGTGGAACGAGTTCCTCTATGCGCTCCTGTTCATTCTCGAGAAGCGAGAGCTGTGGACCCTGTCACTCGGCGTGAATCAGTTGAATTCCCAGGAAGTTCCGAAGACGATGCTGATGGCCGGTTCGGTGATCATCTCGCTCCCTATCATCGTGCTCTTCTTCGCGGCGGAGAGGTTCCTCACCGAAGGCCTAACTGCCGGCGGCGTCAAGGGTTAGCGCCTCGATGAACATCGGTATGATTTCCACTCGGTTCGCCGGTCTCGACGGCGTCTCTCTTGAGGCGGCGAAGGTCGCCAACGCGCTCGAGAGGGATGGTCACACGTTCTCATGGTTCGCCGGCGAACTTGGGGAGAAGTTTGCGCCCGGGATGACCGATCCGGCCGCACACTTCGAAGGGGGGCTCAACCAGGGCATTGAGACAGCAGCATTCGGCTCAACAGACGCACCAGGACTTCTCGAACACATCGACACCGCCGCCCAAGAGCTCCTCGGCCCACTGCGGCGATTCGTCGACGTGTACGCCGTTGAGGCTCTCATTGTCCAAAATGCGCTTGCGATTCCGATGCAGCTCCCGCTGGGAGTAGCGCTCGCTCAGCTCATCGAAGAGACGCGAATCCCGGCCGTTGCCCACCATCACGACTTCAGTTGGGAGCGCGATCGATTCTCCGTCTGTGCGGTCCCCGATATCGTTGCTCGATGTTTTCCGCCGATCGCACCGAACCTGGCTCATGTCGTTATCAACCAGGATGCGCGCGACGAACTCCGTCGGCGCACCGGCGCCGAACCACTCGTGCTCCCGAACGCCATGGATTTCGAACACGGTCCGGCCAGGTCCGGCGATGGACAGGCCTATCGCGAACGAGCCGGACTCGCACCGGATGATTTGGTGCTGCTACAGCCAACCCGCGTGATCGAGCGAAAGGGCATCGAACTGACCATCGACCTCGCTGCTCGCCTCGCTGATCCGACGGTGAAGGTTGTGATCACACACGAATCCGATCTGACACGTGAATACTGGGACCGGCTCCAGATCCATGCGGATGCTGCCGGTGTCGATATGCGTCTTGCACCCGCTGGCGACGGCGAGGGCGCGCTCGCCGACGGGTATGCCGCTGCCGATCTGGTGTGTTTTCCGAGTCTCTACGAAGGCTTTGGAAATGCGCTGCTGGAGGCGTTCTTCTACCGCCGGCCGGTGTTCGTGAATCGCTACCCCGTCTACCGCCGGGATATCGCACCGACGGGCGTCCAGTGCATCGAGATTGACGGCGAGGTGACCGATGCCGCGGTCGCTGGCGCAGAACGATGGTTGAGCGATCCACAGAGTGCCGTCGAGTCGATCGAACGCAACTACGAGATCGGCGTCCAGCACTACTCGTACGCCGTGGTCCGCGAAGTCTTCGGTCGTGCGTTCGATTCGATATCCGGTAGTCGGTAGTCGGCAATCGGTAGGAACCCCCGCTTGCTGTTGCCCGTTGTCGTCACCTGTCGTCTACCGTCTGACTCATGAAAACCATCGGGCTACTTGGCGGAATGAGTTGGGAATCTTCGATCGAGTACGAGCGGATCATTAACACCGAGGTCCGGAAACGGCTCGGCGGGGTGCATTCGGCTGATCTCCTGATCCGGTCCTACGATTTCGGAGTCATCGCAGCGCTGCAGGAGGCAGGGGATTGGGAGGCGGCGGGCCAACTGCTCGCCGACGACGCTGCGAGGCTCGAGAAGGCTGGTGCCGACGTGATCGTGCTCGCAACGAACACGATGCACAAGGTGGCTCCGCAGATCGAAGACGCCATCGGAATCCCGTTCCTGCACATCGCCGATGCGACGGCAGAAGCCATCGAGAACGAGGGCATCGAGACGATCGCCCTTCTTGGGACCCGGTACACGATGGAGCAGGATTTCTACAGGGGGCGGCTCACTGCACACGGCCTCGAGGTTCTCGTTCCCGGCGGAGGCGACCGCACCTTCATCCACGATGTGATCTTCAACGAACTCGTCCAGGGACGCATCGTCGAGGAATCGAAGCAGCGCTACCTGCAGATCATCGACCGTCTGCATGAACGCGGTGCCGAAGGAGTTATCGCCGGGTGCACGGAGATGGAATTGCTCGTCACTCCGGAGGATGTGGAACAACCCTATTTCCCGACGGCGAGGATCCACGCCGAGGCGGCCGTTGAATTCGCGCTGGCCTAATCAGTAGACCAGTTCTGCTCGGCACTGTTCTGCTGTTCTGCTCCTCTACTGATCTACTGATCTACTGATCTACTGCCTATTCGAGTCACGCTTGATCCCGACGCCCGTGCCCCATCTACCATGCCCCAGCGATGACCCGACTTCCTGTTAGCCGTGCTCTGATCTCTGTCTCGAACAAGACGGGACTGATCGGGTTCGCGCGCCGCCTTCATGCGGCGGGTGTCGAGATCGTTTCATCCGGGGGAACCGAACGGGCTCTGCAGGAAGAAGGCGTTCCGGTGACTGCGATCGCCGACGTCACCGATGCACCTGAGATGCTCGACGGGCGTGTCAAGACGCTTCATCCGGTCGTTCACGGCGGCATCCTTGCCAATCTCGATCGTCCATCCCACCTCGCAGACCTTGAGCAGCGCGGCATCGAGCCGTTCCAGCTTGTTGTCGTGAACCTGTACCCGTTCGAGGCGACGGTGGCCGGCGAGCCTTCGCCCGAGGAAGCGATCGAGCAGATCGACATCGGCGGGCCGGCGATGATTCGTGCCGCGGCGAAGAACCACGCATGGGTGGCGGTCGTCGTGTCGCCCGACCGCTACGACGACGTCGCGACGGCGGTCGAGCAGGGTGGTCTCACGGCGAAGGGTCGCGTCGATCTCGCCAAGGAGGCCTTCTTCCGCACCGCCGCGTATGACGCGGCGATCGTCAATTGGATGGAGAGGGACGGAGGAGATCGCCTCGTTCTGCCGATTGAGAAGGCTTCGTCGCTCCGCTACGGAGAGAATCCACACCAGGCTGCCGCCTTGTACGCGGCACAAGACTCAGGCGGCTGGTGGACAGGTGCGGATCAACTCCAGGGCAAGGAGATGTCGTTCAACAACTATGCGGACGCCGATGCGGCCTGGCGGCTGGTGAACGACCTCCCGGCCGGAGCTGTTGCGATTCTCAAGCACATGAACGCTTGCGGCGCTGCCACGGCCCGTTCGATGGTCGAGGCGTTCGATCGAGCCTGGGAGTGTGACCCGCTGTCCGCATTCGGAGGTGTCGTTGGTCTCAACCGGACGCTCGACGAGGCTGCCGCCTTGGCGATGGTTCGGAATTTCGTTGAAGTTGTGATCGCTCCGGAGATCACCGACGACGCGAGGGCGATCCTCGAACAGAAGAAGAATCTGCGCGTCCTGGTCGCGCCTCCGCCGTCGTCGTTCGATCTCGACATGAGGACGATCGACGATGGCTATCTGGTACAGAAGAGAGACGTCGTGGCAGTAGACACGGGGGCATGGCACGCGAGGACTCGGGAACCGACACCATCCGAGACCAAGGACTTGGAGCTGGCATGGGCGGTCGCAGCCCACACGAAGTCGAACGCCATCGTACTCGTGAACGACGGTGCGGCGGTGGGCGTCGGAGCCGGCGATCAGAGCCGCGTCGGCGCGGCCAAACGTGCACTCGCCAAGGCGGGGGACCGAGCGCGAGGCGCCGTATGCGCATCCGATGCGTTCTTTCCATTCCGCGACGGGCCCGACACGCTTGCGGAGGCCGGGGTCGTGGCCATCGTGGAGCCCGGCGGGTCCATGCGGGACGACGAGGTGATCGAGTCTGCAATCGAGCATGACATCGCACTCATGTTCACAGGAGAAAGGCATTTTCGACATTGAGCGCACTCATTCTCTCGGGCAGAGACGTGTCGGCTGCTGTACTGGCCGGGGTCCGCGATAGCGTCGCAGCGTTGAACCAGCGCGGGCGAACCGTCGGTCTGGCGACCGTCCAGGTCGGTGACGATTCCGCCTCGAAGATTTACGTCAGGAACAAGCACCGTGCCGCAGAGGCCGCCGGGATGCTGTCCCTCGACCGGCAACTTCCTGTAACGGCATCGCAGGCTGACGTAGAAGCTGTTGTTACCGAACTCAATGCTGACGACCGCGTCGATGGGATGATCGTGCAACTGCCCCTGCCTGCTGGCCTCAATGACGAAGCGGCCGTGGAGATGGTCGACCCCAGCAAGGATGCGGACGGGCTTCATCCTTTCAATCTTGGCCAACTCGTGCTCTCCCGTCCCGGACCGATCCCGGCGACGCCCGGCGGCATCATGCGGATCCTCGATCACTACGGGATTCAGACGTCGGGTGCGACTGCCGTGATCGTGGGTCGATCGCTTCTTGTCGGTCGCCCCCTCGCTCTTCTGCTCGGACAGAAGGGCGTTGACGCCACTGTCATCCAGGCGCACTCGAGGACTCCCGACCTGGCCGGGGTGTGTCGTGGGGCCGACATCCTGGTGGTAGCCGTGGGCCGACCGAAGATGTTCGGCGAACGCTTCGTCAAGCCCGGAGCCACGATCATCGACGTTGGAATCAACCGAACCGATGACGGTCTCGTGGGCGACGTCGACTTCGACGCCGTTGTCAGTGTCGCAGGGGCAATCACCCCTGTGCCCGGCGGCGTGGGTCCGATGACGATCGCCACACTACTGGCCAACACGGTGGCGCTGGCCGAAGCGAAGGACAACTGAGAAGAGGCGGAACGAACCGCCAACGAAAGGTGCAACGACATGGGCTCAATGATCACGATGACCGACGCGGGGCTGAACGTCCCGAACGACCCGATCATCCCGTTCATCGAGGGAGACGGAATCGGACCGGACATCTGGGCAGCGGCCGTGCGGGTTCTCGATGCAGCCGTCGCAAAGGCATACGGTGACGAGCGGAAGATCGAGTGGAAGGAGGTCCTCGCGGGTCAGAAGGCATTCGACGAGACCGGCGAGTGGCTGCCGGAAGCCACGACCGACGCGTTCCGCGAGCACATCGTCGGGATCAAGGGCCCACTCACGACGCCTGTCGGCGGCGGTATTCGCAGCCTGAACGTGGCGTTGCGCCAGATCCTCGACCTCTACGTCTGCCTCCGACCCGTGTGTTGGTACGCAGGCGTCCCCTCCCCGGTCAAGCGTCCCGAGCTCATCGACATGGTGATCTTCCGTGAGAACACCGAAGATGTCTACGCCGGCAAGGAACTCGAAGCAGGTTCCGACGACGTTGCGAAGCTCCTCGCCTTCATGGCCGACGAGTACGACTGGGACATCCGTGCCGACAGCGGCATCGGCATCAAGCCGATCTCCGAGACGGGAACGAAGCGCCTGGTCCGTGCGGCGCTCCGGTACGCGGTCGACAACAACCGTTCATCGGTGACGTTGGTCCACAAGGGCAACATCATGAAGTTCACCGAAGGTGCGTTTCGCACCTGGGGCTACGAGGTCGTGCGGGACGAGTTCTCCGACGTCGCCGTCGGCTGGGATGATTGTGGCGGAGACCCGGGTGACAAGATCCTGGTCAAGGATGTCATCGCCGATGCATTCCTCCAGCAGATTCTCACCCGACCCGCCGAGTACGACGTGATCGCCACGATGAACCTCAATGGCGACTTCATCTCTGACGCCCTTGCCGCACAGGTCGGCGGAATCGGGATCGCTCCCGGGGGAAACATCAACTACGCCAACGGGTACGCGGTATTTGAGGCAACGCACGGAACAGCACCCAAGTACACCGGGATGGACAAGGTCAACCCCGGGTCGGTCATCCTCTCAGGCGAACTGATGCTTCGCTATATGGGTTGGAACGAAGCCGCTGATCTCATCGTGAAGGGCATGGAGGGGTCGATCGGTGACAAGATCGTCACGTACGACTTCGCCCGCCTCATGGACGGTGCCACCGAGGTGAAGACCAGCGAGTTCGCAAACGCGATGATCGAGAGAATGTGACGATGGGTATTGGGAAGATCAGCGGATAGGTCTTGTCCCTCCCCTCAGTCCGGATCCGCGGTTTGTGAGGCGACAGAGGATCCATTTCCTGACCCCCCGACGGAACGGCGGGGGAACGCGAGGGGCCTGCGACGAGCAGGGGGGGCCTTTGCGAGTTCGTAGCGGGCCGCTCGTGTCCGAGAGTGATGGCTCGAAGCTGCCCCCTCTGGCCTGCCGGCCATCTCCCCCACTTCGTGGGGGACAATGTCAGCGAGCGCGGCTCGTGTCTTCACCCAGACCGTGAAGAACGAAGCGGAGGGGGTCAAGGGCCTCAGTCGAAGGGAACCGTCTGACCCCTCCCGTCAGCGCATGGCGGCGCTGCCACCCTCCCCTGAGGGGAGGGAAGAGGACGCGACATGCACCATGGGCGCACATCCGTTCAGGTTCACGGGACAGGCACACTCTTGCCTATCCCCGCGTCCTCTGAGTACTGAGTATCGAGTACGCAGGTGGGGCGGTCCCAGCAGGGACCGCCCCACTAGCCTTGGACCGTTCCGCAAACAGAAGGAGTCACGATGAGCAAGGTCACCGTTGTAGGGGCCGGAAAATACGGATCCACGACCGTCCAGCGTCTGGCCGAAGCCGACGTCGTCGACGAGGTCGTGATGTTCGACATCGTCGACGGATTGCCCCAGGGTCTCGCCCTCGACATGAATCAGTCCCGACCGGTCCTCGGCTATCGGACTCTCGTGACTGGATCCAACGATTACGCGGACACGGCAGACAGCGATGTCGTCGTGATCACCGCTGGCCTGCCCCGCAAGCCTGGCATGAGCCGTATGGACTTGCTCGGCGTGAACGCCAAGATCGTCAAGACCGTTACCAAGGAGATCGCTGCCTACTCCCCGAACTGCGTGATCATCGTGGTCACCAATCCACTGGATCAAATGACGACCCTGGCGGCGGAAGCTTCCGGTTTTCCGAAGGAACGGGTCATGGGTCAGGCGGGCATGCTCGACTCCGCGCGCTTGGCGCACTTCATCTCGGAGAAGGCCGGCATCGATGTTCTGTCGGTGAAGGCGGTCACACTCGGGAGCCACGGTCCAACGATGGTCCCCGTCCCGTCCCTTTGCGAGATCGATGGCAAGCCAATGGATGAGGTTCTCGACGCCGATACGATCGACGAGTTGGTTGATCGGACCCGCGGCGGCGGAGCCGAGATCGTGGCCTTCCTCAAAACCGGTTCTGCGTACTACGCCCCGTCGGCCGCAGCGGCAGCGATGGTTGAGGCCGTCGTCACGGACAGTGGTGCAGAGATGCCGGTGTGCGCTTGGATGACCGGCCAGTACGACATCGATGGTGTCTATCTCGGAGTTCTGGCAAGGCTCGGTGCCGGTGGAGTGACCGAGGTTTGCGAAGTGCCATTGACCGATGAGGAAGTCGCCGGTCTGCGCGAAGCGGCGGTCGCCGTCAAGGCCAAGGTCGCGGATCTGGAAGAGATCGAGTTCTAGAGCCACCGGCTGCCAGCTACCAGCCGCCAGCTACCAGCAAGAAGAGGGAGGGCCCGGGCATTCGCCCGGGCCCTCCCTCTTGGTTCTTGTGTTCCGGTCAGCTGGGCGAAGAGGCTCCGGCGGCTGCTTCGGCCTTTTCGCGCTCGTACTGTTCGAGCGATTCACGGATCTCCCTGGCGCTCTTCTCGGCAGCTGCACGCTGCTCCTTTGCCCTCGTCCTGGCGATGATGAGGTCCCTTCGAGTGGCCCAGAGGGCGACGGCACCCACAAAGAGGATCATGATGCCAAACAGGGCGATGAACCAGCCCAGGCTCACCTGCACGTCCTTGTACTGACCGGAAACACCGACCGTGGCAACCTGAGCATCCAGGAGCGTGGTCCGAAGCGATCCTCCCGACAGGCCTATGACGGCGCCACCGAGAACCGACGAGTAGATCAGCATGCGGTTCGCCGCCAGGCCATGTGGCGAGGTTGCGAGGGCAAAGAGACCGAGGAGACCGACAGCGAAGAACGCGGCAACTCCCGGGTTCGTCTCGATGGTGCTGCCACCAACTGTGGTGGAGAGAAGGAGGAAGATCGCCACAAGAGTGCCGAGACCGATAACGACACGAATGATGAATCGATCGAGGGCAGGTAGACGGGGGAGGACGAGGCTCTTGAACGTTCGGTAGAGCATCAAGGTGAGGAGCAGCGTCAGCACCGCGATGACGATTCCGCTGAATGTGACCGACATCGAGTCAGACCCGAAGATGGAGACGAGGACCGTTGCAGCCACCGTCGTTGCTGCGACGACCGATGCCGAGTACGGGACCTCAACGGCTCTATTCAACGAAACCGCGAGGCCCATCAGCAGGAGTGCAGCGCCGACCGCGAAGTAGGTCCAACCCTGGTCCATGTCGTAGCCGGTCAGCGCCCACGGCTCAACGAGGAAGTTGTAGGCGGGGTTCGTCCTCGCCATCTCCCAGACGATCGAGACCATGACGATCGCGGGACCGAGGATGATCGCGATCTTGCTCCAATTCTGTTTCAACTCTGTCTCCTTGTCGGCGACACTCTACTCCGCTCCTTGTTCAGCCGGAGTCGTTGCCCTGTAAGAGTTCTTGCCCCCGTGAAGGGGTACCGTTAGGGTTACACTGCTGTGATTCACCTCAGCATCAACCACCAACTAGGGAGGTCTCTGTGAACAAGGGAGAGCTTATCGAAGCTGTCGCTCGCAATACCGGCGAGTCGAAGGCAACTGCTGCCAAGGTTATTGACGAAACACTCGACGTCATCGTGTCCGGCGTCGTGAGCCAAGGCAAGGTTCAGATCACCGGATTCGGGACGTTCGAGGCACGCGACCGCAAGGCGCGTACGGCTCGTAACCCGCAGACAGGTGCAGAAGTCAAGGTCGCGGCAACCCGCGTCCCCGCATTCAAGGCGGGCAAGGCCTTCAAGGATCAAGTCAAGCCCGGCTGATCCAAGAAGCGAAGCCAAACAAAGGAAGGAGGGCGCCCTGTGGGCGCCCTCCTTCCTTTGTGGCACTGAGTACTGAGTGTTGAGTACCTGGTGCAGTCGCTCTAGAAATCCAGGTCGAGTGTGCTCGACACCCGGGCGAACTCGTTGATGAGCCCCTGATACATCATGACCTTGGCCATGTTGCCGCCAACCTTGATCTTGCCGGTCATGAACGCCATCTGAACGTTCAACTCGCCCTTGGCGATGGCTGCGGCCGTCTCGTAGTCGCTTGACACCGAGGCGTCTGCATCTTCGAGGGTGCCCAAGGTCATCGCGGCGGTGCCATCACCGACCGAGAGGTAGTAGTCGATTGCTCCGGCCGGGGCATCGGTGACGTCAAACTGCAGTCCGAGGTCGACGTTCGCCATCGCCCCCTGGAAACCTGCATCGGCATTCAACGCCGCGGTGCCTTCGGTCATATGCTCTTCGCTGAGGAACGTGGCCAAGGTGTGATCCTTTCATCGCGGTCGATCCGAACTGATGATAGCCCCAATTTTGAGCGATCAATCAAGATCAGCACTTCGCTTTGGGCACTCAGTACGGTCAGCAGTGACGGCGCGCAGCGCCTTCACTGCTGACCTTGTTTTCTGAGGTTCTTCCACTGGGCTGCGACGTAGTCGCGGTTCATCCAGGCGATGACGTCGATCGAGATGCTCTTCGGACATGCCATCTCACACTCACCGAAGTTCGTGCATGAGCCGAAGAACGACTCCATCGTTTCGACCATCGCAACCGTGCGGAGATACCGCTCGGGCGAGCCCTGCGGGAGCAGGTTCAGGTGAGCGATCTTCGCCCCGGTGAAGAGGTTCGCAGCGCTGTTCGGGCACGCAGCAACGCATGCTGCGCAGCCGATACACGACGCAGCGTCCATCGAGGCTTCCGCGGCCGGCTTGGGAACAGGGATGACGTTGGCATCCGGGGCCGCACCGATGTTCGCGGAGATGAAACCGCCCGCCTGAATGATCTCGTCGAACGGCTGACGATCCACGATGAGGTCTCGAAGGACGGGGAAGGCCACAGCTCGCCACGGTTCGATCGTGATCATGTCGCCGTCGCTGAACTTCCGCATGTGGAGCTGGCAGGATGCCGTCCCGCTCTGCGGCCCGTGGGGATGACCATCCACCATGACTCCGCACGTTCCGCAGATTCCCTCTCGACAGTCGCTGTCGAACGCGATCGGCTCGACGCCTTCGTCATTGAGGTCCTCGTTCACCTCGTCGAGCATCTCGAAGAACGAAGCATCGGGGCTGATGTCCTTGGCCTCGTAAGTCTCGAAGCCGCCTTCGACGTCGGGTCCTGCTTGCCGCCAGACGCGGAGCGTGATGTCCATCATTTGTAGCTCCTCTGCGTCAGAGCCACATATTCGAACTCGAGCTGCTCCTTGTGAAGGGTCGGCGGCGAGTCTTCCCCATGCCACTCCCATGCGGACACGTATGCGAAGTTCTCGTCGTCGCGTTTCGCTTCGCCGTCTTCGGTCTGATGCTCGACCCGATAGTGACCGCCACACGATTCCTCACGCTGGAGGGCGTCGCGAACCATCAGTTCGGCGAGTTCGAAGAAGTCGGCTACTCGTCCGGCACGCTCGAGGGACTGGTTCAGAGACTCGTTCGTCCCTAGCACCTTGACGTCGTTCCAGAACTCGGCCTTGATCCTCGGGATCTCTTCGAGTGCCCACTCGAGGCCTTCGCGGTCGCGTGACATGCCGCACTTGTCGATCATGATCTTTCCCAGCCGCCGGTGGAAGTAGTCGACCGAGTGGGTTCCATTGGTGGAGAGGAACTTGTCGATCTGAGCCGTCACCGAATGCTCGGCGTCGACAAACGCCGGGTCGTCGGTTGGCACGGGATCCACATTGAGCCAGTTCGCCAGATACCCGGAGATCGTCGCAGGCAGCACGAAGTAGCCGTCGGCTACGCCCTGCATAAGAGCCGAGGCCCCAAGCCGGTTTGATCCGTGATCTGAGAAGTTCGCTTCGCCGGACGCGAACAAGCCCGGGATGGTGGTCTCGAGGTTGTAGTCGACCCAGAGACCACCCATCGTGTAGTGGGGGGCCGGGTAGATCCGCATGGGGACCTCGTACGGGTTCTCATCGGTGATGCGTTCGTACATTTCGAAGAGGTTCCCGTAGCGATCCTCGATTACCTGGCGCCCGAGCCGGCTGATGGCGTCTGCGAAGTCGAGGTACACACCGTTGTTCAGCGGGCCCACACCCTTGCCGCCCTGGACCATCCGCATCGCCGCCCGAGATGCCACGTCACGCGGTACGAGGTTGCCGAAAGCCGGATACTGCCGCTCGAGGTAGTAGTCCCGCTCGTCCTCGGGGATGTCGTTCGCGGCGCGGGCGTCGTTGGGGGTTTTGGATACCCAGATTCGGCCATCGTTGCGCAACGATTCCGACATGAGGGTCAGCTTCGACTGGTGCTCGTCGCTCGCCGGAATGCACGTGGGGTGGATCTGGGTGAACGACGGGTTCGCGAACAGAGCCCCCTTGCGGTGGGCCCTCCATATGGCCGTTCCATTGCAGTTCATCGCGTTGGTGGACAGGAAGTAGGCGTTCGAGTAGCCACCGGTGGCGAGCACAACCGCGTGAGCGGAGTGACTCTCGATCTCTCCAGTGACGAGATCACGCGTCACTATTCCCACGGCGCGACCGTCCTTCATCACGAGTTCGACCATCTCGGTGCGTGTGAACAGTTCAACGGTGCCCAGCCCGACCTGGCGGGCGAGTGCCTGATAGGAGGTCAGCAGGAGCTGCTGGCCGGTCTGCCCGCGGGCATAGAATGTCCGGGAGACCTGAGCGCCACCGAACGACCTGTTGTCGAGCATGCCGCCGTATTCACGGGCATACGGGGCTCCCTGGGCGACCGTCTGGTCGATGATCGCGTCAGACACCTCTGCGAGTCGGTAGACGTTCGCCTCACGAGAGCGGTAATCCCCGCCCTTGACGGTGTCGTAGAACAGCCGGAAGACACTGTCGTTGTCGTTCGGGTAGTTCTTGGTCGCGTTGATACCGCCCTGCGCTGCGATGGAGTGAGCGCGGCGGGAGGAGTCGTTGTATGTGAACGCCTTGACGTTGTAGCCGAGCTCTCCGAGAGCGGCGGCGGCGCCGGCACCAGCGAGACCGGTGCCGACCACGATGATCTCGTATTTGCGCCGGTTGGATGGGTTGACGAGCTTGACGTCGAACTTGCGTTTCGTCCACTTCTGCTCGATCGGCCCTTCCGGGATCTTGGCGTCCAGCATGGGAGTCTGTTCTGTATTCACGATGATGCCCTTTCTCAGCCGGAGACCGTGAGGAGACCGAACTGGACAGCGATCGGGATCGACGAGTTCCCGATGAGGATCGCGAGTGCGAAGGCAACGGCGAACCACCGGCGCCAGTCGTTGTATCGGGGATTGGAGAGGCCGACGCTCTGGAACATGCTCCAGGCTCCGTGATAGATGTGGAACGCGAGAGCGATCTGTGCGATCACATAGAAGAGCGCCACGTACCAGCGCTCGAAGCTGTAGATCACGTTGTCGTAGACCGAGCTGTGCACGTAGTCGGGGTTGAACGTTCCGGTCGTCAGGTCGCCGACATGGAAGATGACGAAGAGCAGGATGATGACGCCACCCCAGCGCATCGTGCGGTTGGCGTAGTTGACGGCCGAGTACTGGCGCGTGGCCTCGTATCGAATCTTGCCGCGTGCTTTCCAGTTCCTGAGCGTGAGGACTGTGGCGGACCAGATGTGGATGCCGAACATCGCCAGGAGGCCGATGCGGAAGATCCAGAGAACACCGCTTTCGGGAACGATGGGGTAGAGGAGTGTCCGCAGCGCCTCCGCGTAGTGATCGAGGTCCTCGGCGCCCAGGTAGATCTTCATGTTGCCGATCATGTGGACCAGGACATAGGCGAGTAGACCGGCGCCGGTCAACGCCATCATCCACTTCATCCCGATGTCGGAAGTGAAGAAGGGTCCGAGCCAGGAGCGCCAGCCGGATCGCCGGTTGACCTCGAGGCGACGCGTCTTCGTCGTCACAGTGTGTTCCTCCGATAGTTCGACAGAATGATTATCGCGTCCTCAACTCGGTCTGTCGAAACGGCCGCGATCGTTTCGTGACAAGGCGCGCGTTGAGATTCAGGTTGACAAGCGCGCGCGGTGTTGGGAGAATCACACTGTTGTGATTACACATCCCTGGGAGTCCTGATGTTCGGTGAATTCATCGAAGCGCTTCAAGCCGAAGGCTTCGACATGTCCTGGCAGGATTTTGCCAACTGTCGCGGAGCCGATCCCGACCTGTTCTTTCCCGAGCGTGGCGCGTCGACTCGCACCGCCAAGGGCATCTGCCGCGAGTGCACCGTTCTCGATGAGTGCCTCGAGTTCGCGATCGTATCGAGCGAGAAGTTCGGCATCTGGGGTGCGATGTCCGAGCGAGAGCGTCGCAAGATCCGCAAAGAGCGCCAGATCGCAGCGACCCGCCGTGAAGCGGTCTGATACCAGCGGAACTGGTATCAGACGTAGTCCGCACTCCGTACGGGGTGCAGAGCTTCACCAGAGGCATGGTGGGTCCTATCGGACTACGGAGTACCTCCCCTCGCGGGACGGCGTAGGATTGAAGTAGTGCACCAAACAAAGGAGCTTCTCGGTTGAGCCCCACCGTTACTGCCATCATCGTCATTGTCGTCGGCCTGGTTCTGCTGGGGATCATTTGGGCGGTAGCTTCGATCATGAAGAGCACTCCCTCGGATGTGAGCGCCGGCTCCGCTCCTGCTCGCGTGGCACAGGACCAGCTCAGGCCGATCCTTCTCGACTTCCACGTCCGGGGCGACGCCGCAGAGATCCACTACGCGGTAC
>RCNG010000104.1_pt1 | contig 31774 bp, 46 predicted proteins | sample 2041371 | NCBI WGS metagenome assembly RCNG01 (sample SAMN09708227, study PRJNA481090) | Marine sediment metagenome, whole genome shotgun sequencing project. | biome: marine sediment; feature: ocean; material: sediment; isolation source: Sewage treatment plant 1 marine sediment (STP1) ... | reverse complement strand
CCACCTGTTCAGGCCCCTGCTGGTGGCCGGCACAGACCCCGGACGCCATCACCAACTTCAACGGGTTCCACAATCAGTGCCTGGCCATCGAACGGGACTGGCGAAACCTGAACTACGTCATCAAACGATAAGGGGACTGGCCGCCACCCCTGCACACTCAACGTCATTCCCGCGTAGGCGGGAATCCCTCAGCACCCAAACAATCCGTAAGGGGGCAAACATGAACCGCCTTCGAAAAACGACTCTTCCACTGACCTTAGTACTCTTCTTCACCCTCGGCCTCACCCTGCCGGCCGCGGCCAAAGACTACCTCTACGTGCCCTGCTCGAACTACCTGCACATCATCGACTGCGACACGGACACGGTGGTCAAGACACTCTCCTACAACGACTACATCATCGGATGTGCCTCGTCGAACGACGGAAAGCGCTTCTACTTGAACGCCTGGCGCTCGATCTATGTGGTGGACACGGACAAGAACCAGATCATCGACAGGTTCGAGTTCTGGTCCGAGTTGAACCGGGTGAACGTGGCGTCCGTGTTCTCGGTCGCTCCGGACGGCAAGCACCTCTACATGGTCTGGATGGTCACGAAGAAGAAGATGAATGTCCCCAGGCTGAACGTTCTGCCGTCCCAGTTTGTGATCTTTGACATGGAGAAGCGAGAAGTCGTCAAGAACTATGAGGTTCCGACCAACTGCAATGCGGCCCTCACCCTCAAGGACGATCCGGACCACGTGATCCTGCTGGCCGATGACGTGTACAAGCTCAACATCAAGAACGGTGAGATCGAAAAAGTCATGGGGATCCTTCACCCGGAAGAGGGGCAGCCGAAACTGAATGCGCTCGTGAGCTTCAACAACCGGAGCCCCGGGGATCACGGCCTGTTCAGCGGCCCCGCCTACGCGGGTGAGGAACGGTTGAAGATCCTCGATCCGGGAGACTCGGGCCTCGCACTCGGGACCGTGCTCGACCAGGGCGCGTACGTCCAGGCCATGCAGAAAGTGATGATGGCAGGCGGCAAGCCCCCGGTAGGGGCCCCCTTGATGTTCTACATGATCATCGACGGCAAGGGGGATGTTCGCCTGCTCGAGGCAGACCATTTCGCAGCGATCTACTCCTCGGTCATCTCCCCGGATACGAAATACCTGTACGCGGCCATGGACGAACTCTACAAGGTGGACATAAAAACAGGGAAGGCCCTCGGTTTTGTTCACCTCGAACGGGGAACGGTCTACTCCGTGGCCACGACCGCTGACGGGAAGAAGGTCTACGTGGGACCTGCCGGCCCGGACCTGGTCGTTTACGACACCGAAACGATGAAGAAGATCGGGGTCATCCCGCTCAAGAGCGACGGCGTCGCCATGAACCGAATCACGAAATAGCCGGATTACCGGACATTGCGAGAAGCTGAAGGCGACGCGGCAATCCCCCAGCACCGAGGGTACTAAACTGGGGGATTGCTTCGCTCCGCTCGCAATGTCCGCAAATCGATGCACGGCTCCAAAAGCCGTCCTTCCCGCCTCCGCTGTCATTCCCGCGAAAGCGGGAATCCAGGGGTGGGGCGGAGGGGGAAGCGCAGCGGCCTCAATCATGGACGCAACCGAGCCAAGCCACATGGAACTAGCGATACACATCCGACACCCGGACCAATTGGACCAACTGGACCGGATCCCCAACCAGGTCTGCGAGCTCTACGAGGACCTGGAACCCGAAGCGCAGAACTGGGTCCGCTCGATTCCCGAACAGGTCGAGCGCGTCTACGTGGGAGACGAGTTCTGCGTCCACCGCATGCCTGAGCCGGACGTCCTGGAGGCAATCACGCGATCGGCCGGCAGCAAGGGATGGCCGGTCACACTCCTGACCCCGCCCGTGACCGACGAAGGGCTGGACAGATGCTCACGACTCTTTCGGTTGCTCGAGCGCGAGGCCCCCGACACCGAAGTGGTGGCGAACGATTGGGGACTCTTGTGCCTGCTCAAGGATAACCATCCGTCCCTCGCCGTGGCGGCGGGGCGGCTTCTCAACAAGGGCTTCAAGGATCCGCGGTTGGCCGACTCGGAGAGAGCGGCAGACATCTCCGAGAATGCGAACGAACTGCTCAACGGCTGCAGCTTTTCCACGCCGTCGTTTCAGAAGAAGCTGCGGGAAATGGACGTCCGTCGTTTCGAGAGAGATTTGCTCCCCTACGGGGAACCCGATACGAAGAGCACGGACGGCCTCGGCACATCCGTGTATTTCCCTTTCGGGTATGTGTCTACAGGCAGGGTCTGCTGGGTCGCCTCGTTCAAGGCCCCGGCCGCCAAGAAGCTCAGTCCCCTCGCCGTGTGCCATGGCCCGTGCGACGGACTCCTGCTGGAAATGGACGGCGCCCGATCCAACTTCCGGCTCTTCGAGGGAGGAAACACGGTCTTCTACCTGTACCCGCCCTCGGTGCTCGGGTCCTTCGCAACGGACCCGACCTACAAGGAGGTTCGCCTGGTCTGCCAGGGATTAGCAATCTAGGAAGAATATGAACATAGTAGCCCCCATAAGCTCCGTCACGGAACTCGAGATGCTCCTCGAATGCGGGGCCGACGAACTCTACTGCGGCGTGAGCACGCCCGAGTGGGAAGAAGATTTCGGCGGCACCTGGTGGCTGAACCGGCGAAGCCCACAAGGGGCCAACCTCACCTCGTGGGACGACGTGCAGGCGATCGTCACCCAGGCCCACGAAGCCAAGACTCGGGTCCACGTCGCCCTGAACAGCCCCTTCTACACCGAGGGAAGCCTGGGATACGTGACCAGGCTCGCCGAAAGGCTCTCGGGCGATCTCGGCGTGGACAGCCTGATCGTGAGTGACCTTGCCCTCCTCATGAATCTCCGGGAAGAGGGCCTTGCCGCCGACCTTCACCTGAGCAGCCTGGGCGCCTGCACGAACTCCCGGACCGCGACATTCTACGGGACCCTGGGCATTAAGAGGATCATCCTGCCCAGACAACTCCGAATCCCGGAGATCGAAACGATCGTTACCGCCTCGAAAGGAAAGATGGAGTTCGAGGTCTTCGCCGTGAACGACGGCTGCTATTTCGAAGAGGGTTTCTGCCAGACGTCCCACGCCGTAGGGAGTCCTTTTTGTTTGACGGACTGGGAGGTCCGCGTGCACCGCTCGAACGGTACCGCGATCCCCTCCGACGAGATGGCCCGCCACCGTGAAGATCTGCGCGAGTACTTGTGGTATCAGAACAACTGCGGCTCCTCCATCGAGGAGTCGGGCGTGCCGAACGGCCCGTGCAGCCTCTGCTGGTTCGGTCACTTCCGGGACTGGGGGGTCACGTCCGTAAAGATCGTAGGCAGGGAAGCCTCCTTCTACCGGAAGATGAGGAGCCTCCAGTTGGTCAAGGCCGTGATGGACGAAGTGAGGCAGGGCGCTTCCCGCGAAGCCGTGGCCGACATCGCCCGCTCCATCCGAAGCACGCCCGACTACTGCAACAAAGGCTACATGTGCTACTTCGGGGAATGACGATTAGTTGGAGACGTCGTTGATGGAAGAAACACTCCGAGCCACAATTCGATACCTGAGCCAATACGTCCGGCCGCACCGGAACGTGCTGCTCGTCTCCGTGGCCCTGAGCGTGTTCAGCACTGGCCTGGGCCTGATCCAGCCCGTCTTCGCAAAGATCCTGATCGACAAGGTGTTCATCGGCGGCCGGCACGAACTCTTGCACACAGTGCTGGCTGCCGTGGTCACCCTCCTCCTCATAAGCTTCCTCGTCCGCGTGAGCAACAGCTATATCTACACCCGGTACTCCGCCCGGGTCCTCTTTCAGATGAGGCAGGACCTGTTCGACCACCTGCAGCGGGCCCCGCTCACCCTCTTCACGAAGAAGAAGCTCGGCGACATCTACTCCCGGATCGCTGCGGACATGGCCGACATCCAGGCCCTCGTGACCGACACCATCCCCGGCTACCTGTTCAATTCCCTGACGTGCGTGATCACCGCCGGGTTCCTGTTCTGGCTGAACTGGCAGATGGCCCTGATCAGTGTCCTGTTCCTGCCCCTCGCCGTTTACGGGATCAGCCTGCTCCGGCCCAAGCTCCTGGAACTCGGCCGGGAAGTGGCCGAGAACAATGCCGACATCGCCCACTTCCTGTTCGAGTCCCTGTCCGGGATCGGCCTGATCCGTGCCTTCGGCGCCGAGAGCCTGGAGAGCGAGAAGCTCCGGGAGAAACACGAAGGCATGCTCAGGTTTCTGCTCCGCTACCAGGTGCTAGGTGCCCTGTCCGGCTCTGTCCCGGCCCTCTACACGGTCGTGAACACCATCGTGGTCTTTGGATACGGCGGCTACCTGGTGATCCACGGCTCCCTGACCATCGGCGGTCTGGTGGCCTTCACCGCCTACCAGGCGCGGCTTTTCGGCCCACTCCAGGGCCTTATGGAGGGCTTCCTAGGCATGCAGAAGTCCCGGGTGGCCCTGACCCGGGTGAAGGAGATCCTGGATGTGGAACCCGCCTTCCGGGAAGAAGGGGACGTCGTGATCGAGAGCCACGCCTTCCAGGGGACGATCGCCCTCGAAGGGGTCTCCTTTGCTTATGAAAAGGAGGAGCCTGTCCTCCGTGATCTTTCGGTCCGTATCCCGGGAGGCAAGGTCACCGCCATCGTCGGCCCGAGCGGCGTGGGAAAGACAACGATCTGTCACCTGATCATGCGGCTCTTCGACCCGGAGGCGGGAAGGGTCGTCATCGATGGCAAAGACCTCAAAGAACTCAAGATGGAATGGTGGCGGAACCAGGTCGCCCTGGTCTCGCAGGACACCTTTCTCTTCCACAGCACCATCGCCGAGAACATCCGTTTTTCCAAACCCGAGGCCACAGGCGGACAGATCGTCGGAGCCGCCCGGGCGGCCTGCATTCACGAGTTCATCGAGTCCCTGCCGGAGGGTTATCAAACCGTGGTCGGTGACCGAGGCGTGCGGCTCTCCGGCGGCCAGAAGCAGCGCTTGAGCATCGCCCGGGCGATCCTCATAGAGCCGAAGATCCTTATCCTGGACGAGGCAACCGCCTTTCTGGACACCTCGGCCGAGAGCCGGCTCAAGGAAACGATCCGTTCCCTGATGGACGGGAAGACGACCCTCGTCGTCAGTCACCGCCCCTCCACGATCGAAGGCGCCGACCGAATCATAGCCCTCGGAACCGACGGCCTCCTCTACGAAGGCGACCCGTCCGGTTTTTCGTCATTCCCGCGAAAGCGGGAATCCCTTGGCACAGTAAATCCCTTCTCCCCTCTGGGGAGAAGGTCAGGATGAGGGGGAGCACCTTATCACAGACCTTGCACAGTGCGAGGAATCAATCGGCAAGTGATCTCAAATGATGGACATCGCGAGTGTAACACAAGAATGACCATCGACATCGTCATCATAGACAGCGGCGTGAACCCCTGGCACTCCCACGTGCAGGGGGTTGCCGGAGGCATCTCCTTCGATCTCGACGAATCGGGCGAGGTGCTCCCGTCGGATGACTATCGTGACGAAACCGGCCACGGGACGGCCATCGCAGGGGTCATCCGCGAAAGCGTCCCGCTGGCAAGGCTCCACGCCGTCCGGATCTTCCGTAGAGAGCTGGAGGCGCCCATGGCGGTCCTCCAGACAGCCCTGGAGTGGGCCGTAGAGAAGCGGCCCAAGATGATTCACCTGAGCCTCGGCACAGAGCGCGAGGAATACAGGCCGGCCCTGGAGGAACTCTGCCGGCAGGCATGCGAACAGGGCACCGTGATCGTCGCCGCGGCGCGCAACCCCGAGGACCGGGTCTACCCGGGGATGTTCGATACGGTCATCGGCGTATGCTGGGACCGATCCTGCACGGAGAGCACAATCGTCTACCATCCCGGCAAGCAGGTGGAGTTCGGTGCCTGGGGCCAGCCAAGACCCCTGCCCGGATTCCCGGAGGAGATGAACTTCAAGGGGAGCAGCTTTGCGGCCGCCCGCGTGACGGCCCTGGCAGCCCGAATGCTCGAAGAGCACCCGCAACAAGGAACTGAGTGGGTAAGACAGACACTGAAGACAATGGCCAAGGAGGAGAATACCCATGGCGAAAGAGAGTAGTGGGAAGTCTGAGCAGGGCACGGAGAAGAAGGCAGGAGGCAAGACGGGAAAGAAAATACTCATCCTCTCGGTCCTGCTCGTTGGAATTGTGCTGTTTCTTTCCGCCCACGAGGTGGCTGTGAATTACTTTCCGGAGATTACCTGTGTCGCGTGTCACGAGATGAACGACCCGGTGAAGAGATGGCGCGAGTCCGGTGTGGCCAAGAACCACCCCAACTGTGCGGATTGTCACTTTGACGGCGGGATCTCCAGGGTCTGGGCGATGAACCGGGAGGCGGTGGTCTTCTTCGCGGAGCACTTCCGCAGGGACCCGGACGAGGCCCTGAAGCCCCCCGCAGAACCCCTGTTCGTGGACCCGGCGCAGGAGCCCGCCTACTACAGCCTAGTACCCAACCGCCGGTGCTTCCAGTGCAAGGACGCCAAGAACCACAAGCCCATCGAGCAGACTGCGATTCACTCAAAGCTCATGCGGTTCTCGAACTCGCTGCCCTGCAAGGACTGTCACAGTCACGAGATGCGAAACGGCCAGAAGTTCTACGAACGGGTCCTGCCCGAGAAGCAGGAACCCGCACCCGAACAACACGCACGACGATAACCACGAGCGTCGAGTCGATCCCAACCGTCGGACATGGCGACGAGCCGCAGGCGACGCGGCAATCCCCCAGTGCCTTTAATTCTCTCCCCCTTGAGGGACAAGGGCTAGGGTGAGGGTGCCTCACGCTCGCCGTCATCCCCGCGCACGCGGGGGGATCCCTTGGCACTCGCAATATCCTCCGCTATAAGGCATCATTAGATCCTGGGGAACCCAAACCATGACTCCATCCAAGCCGGCCAGCAAGGTCAAATTTGAAGTCGCTCAGGAAGACCTCGACATCCTGCTCGATGATCTGCGGGCCCTGGGCTGCCGGGAGGCGAGGGTGGTCAAGGTCTCCGACCTGGCCTTCATGGAATCGATAAGCCGAAAATGCGAGGTCCCCCACTGCGGTTCCTACGGAAACACCTTTCAGTGCCCACCGTACACGCCGGAAAAGGCGGAAGTCGAAGCCTGCATCCCGGAGGCCTACAAGTATGGCGTGGTAGGCGTTCTGGTCACCCCTCCCGGGGAAATGGCCACGCCAGACGACGGGAACATGATGGAGGTCATGGCCAGGGCAGGGAAGTGGTCGGCCAAGGTGAGCAACGTAGTGAGTAAGGTCGAGTCCCGCGCCCACGAACTCGGATACTACAAGGCCATGGGGTTCAACTGCGGCGCGTGCACTTGGTGCGGCATGTGGACCCGAAAGTGGTACAACGATTTTGCATCCGGCAGGGACCTGGCAGTCTGTACCGTCATTCGAGACGGCATCTGTCAGAACCACAGGAGGGCCCGCCCCTCGGTGGAGCCTCTGGGGATCAACATGCCCGAGTTCCTGCGGGAGCGGGACCTGATCCCGAAGACATTGACCTTCCCGGAGATATCGGCCGACTGCGCGCCCGAATGCCCGTTCTACGCCTTCGTACTCGTAGGCTAGCGGCAGATAGCCACAAGGAGCCACAAATGGCCAAAAAACCGGAAGCCGAAGCGCCCCAACAGACCGAGAAAGAACCCGCCGCGGACTTTCAACTCCAGTGGCGGGAAATGGTGCCCGAGCGGCAGAACCGGAAGGACGTCACGATCAGGACCGAGGCGGACGAGAAGGACTTCCAGGATCTGATCGACTTCGCCCGGGGCCTGGGCGCCCGGGACGGGCTCGCCATTAAGGCTGAAAACATCGTCACCACCGAGGTGATGCGGCTCAAATGCCGGGTCCCTACCTGTTGGGGGTACAACTCCAGCTTCTCGTGCCCACCGCACTCGGCCGATGCTGCCGTCATGCGGACGATCATCGACGAATACGAATGGGCCCTGCTCGTGAGCATCCCGCCCCCGGACGCCTCATCCTATGCAGACACATTCGAGTACATGAACAAGCTCAAGGAAATCGTCGGCCGGACCGAGGTCGAGGCCCAGTACAAGGGCTATCTCAGGTCCATGGGATTTGCCGGGGGCCCGTGCACGCTCTGCGGAATCTTCAGCCCGGAGTGGATCCAGGCCCGAAAGAAGGGTGAGGGGGCGCCTCTCTGCCCGCTTCTAACCCGAGAGCTACCCTTCTGCACCCATTACAATCACTGCAGGCCTGCCGCGCAGGCCGTGGGAATCGACATGTACTACACGGCCAAGAACGCAGGATGGGAGGGCCATCTCTTTCCGCCTCAGCCGGTCGTGGCGGGCCGCGTGGACTGGCCCTGCCTGCCCGGGGTATACCCCATCCTGATCATCTAGCGACGGCCGCCATCCCCGGGACCGTGGGAATCCCTCAGCGGCTAGGCCATTCGTGCTTGGGGGCTGCCACGCTTCGCTCGCAGGATCCGCAATCGACGGAAATTGCGAGAAGCCGTAAGCGACGCGGCAATCTCCCAGTTCCTTGGCTTCCCTCTCCCTCGAGAGGGTCAGGATGAGGGTATCTCAAACCCACCGTCATCCCCTTGCGGGCATCCCTCAGCCGCACTAGGTCATCTAACGTGGGAAGCGGATTTTGAACCGTCGTGGATTTCAGATAGAATAGCGAACGATAGAAAACAGGAGCACTCACAGCACATGCACTCTGAGGAGGCAAAGATGAACGAAAATAGACTGACCGTCTGCCAATCCGTATGGTTTCCGAGGATTCTGGTCCTACTCGTCCTGGGTCTCACCGCCCTGGGCGCTGCGAACAGAGCCGTTGCACAGGGGCCGACTGATATGCCGCTCCAATTCAAGATGATAGGCGAGTTCCACGATCCGGAGAAGGACAAGAATGCAGGCGGCGTGAATGCATTCACAGTGAACGTGCTGAAGAAGACCTGGATATTTGACATCGAGAGTTCCCACACGCTGCAAGGAGGCGCGCTGGGTTCTACGGTCCTCAAACAAATCTATCCCCCGATCATGACATTCGTTGGCCCCGAGGAACTCACCGATCAATTGACCAACCCGGAGATCGAAGGCAAGACCTATACCCTTACAGGACAACTCTATGTTGGGAAGCGAATGTTCCGGGTGAACACGCTGGAGGGCCCCCCGGAGGAGAGCGATGCCGACGCGAAGAGCGACTCCGCCTCAGTTTCTGATGCCCCGTAGCCTGTCCTGCCGGCACAGTCACTTATCGTTATTCCCGCGAATCTTGCCCCGCGATTTTTAGGCGGGGGCGCGGGAATCCCTTGGCTCAACCACGGACATTGCAATCGACTCGACCTTGTTCCCTGTATTCGACAAGAGGTCATGACCGTCCTGTGCGAATACGCATCCGGCGGAAAACAGGAAAGCACCGCATGGAGAACGAGAAGCCTGATCTGGAGTGGCTCTTCCATCCCCGGTCGATCGCGGTGATCGGCTCGACCAGAATGGACAAGGGCACCCAGCGAGTCCCTCACACGATCTTCTTCACCGTGGCGCTGCGGAGAATGGGCTACCCGGGGTCCCTTTGCGTGGTGAGCCGGTCCGGCGCCTCGGAGGCTACGGGGGAGGAAAAGGTATACCCGAGCCTGCTGGACATCCCGGGCCCGGTGGATCACGTGATTTTTTGTACGCCTGCCCGCGCGATCCCGGAAATCCTCGAGGACTGCGTCACCAAGGGGGTCAGGTCCGCAGGGATCTTCTCCTCCGGGTTCAGCGAATCAGAAGACCCGGAGGGCAAGAGCCTTGAGCAGGAGGTGCTCCGGATTGCCAGGAAGGGGGGTATCCGCATCATCGGCCCCAACTGCATGGGCCTCTACTGCCCCGAATCGGGCCTGAACTTCCGTGCCGACCTTCCGAACAACCCGGGTACGACAGGCATGATCTCTCAGAGCGGGGGAATGGCCATCCGGACGATTTTTCATGGCACGGAGAAGGGGGTGGGGTTCAGCAAGGTGGTCAGCTACGGGAACGAGTCAGACCTGCAGGGCTGGGAGATCCTCGACTACCTTGCCCAGGACGAAAAGACACAGCTCATCGTCGCATACATCGAGGGCACGCAGGATGGCCGGGCCCTGGCCCGCTCCCTGAAGGAGGCGAGCCGGAAGAAGCCGGTCCTCGTGCTCAAGGGGGGACTTTCTCCGGAGGGAAACCGCGCCGCGAGCTCCCACACCGGGTCCATGGCCGGGAGCGACCCCCTCTGGCAGGCCATGCTGCGGCAGACCAAGACCCACGTGGCCCTGGACGTGAACGAGCTCGTAGACACGGCCATGACCTTCTACTACCTCAAGAGGCCAGCGGGCCGGCGGATGGCGCTCATGTGCATCAGCGGAGGCCTGATCGTGAACTACACCGACGTGGCCGTACGCCACGGCTTCAAGATCCCGGAGCTCGCCCCGGACACGAAGAAGAACCTGAGCGAGGTCATCAACGCCCCGGGCACGAGCTTCACCAACCCCATTGACATGGCATCCCTGTTCTTCAGCAATCGGATCTATGCCCCCATGCTTGGGGCCCTGGACAAGGACACGAATACGGACTTCATCCTCTTCATCATCGCCATGGAGTACGTGAGAGGCCTTGAATACCAGTACAAGGTCTCCGTGCAGAGGATCGTCGAGGCCTTCCTCGGGATCATCGGCAGGGTGGACAAGCCCTTCGTGGTCGTGGTGCCCCCTTCCGTGGACGAGGAATCCCGCCTGGCCGTGGAAAGGGCCTTCCTTAAGGCCGGGATTCCGACCTTCCTCTCCATGGACGGCGCCCTGAGGGCCCTTTCGGCCCGGATAGATGATCCCCGAGAGGAAGCCGTGGGTAGATGAGACATGCTTCATCCGGCAGAGGGTTGCCACTTCTCGATACAGGAACTCGAGGATCCGGATTTTGTTCTTGAGGGATTGGCGCGTTGCGTGGTGACTCGCGGCGTACTGCTATGAGAGCCATTTCTTCGCTTGCGGTGTACTCTTGATCCTGATATAGATCTTTAGTCTGTTTTCGGATAGAAACGACGAGGACGATGGATCAACCTCGGAGAATACACCCCCGGGGCGGTGCAGAACGAAGGGGCTCGACCGGAGTACCCTGATTCGTGGAGGAGGAGAACCTATGTGGAAAAGGAATAGACCGGACGGAACGCGGGTGGAACGTGTGCCCGGGTACCGGCAGATGATGCCTTACCTGATGAAGAACAAGAACGAATCTCATGTCTACATCAAGTACACGATCGATATGGAAAACGCCCTGGCGTTCCTGGAGAACCCGCCGGGCAATTTGAAGGGAAAGGTCACCCTGACCATGCTCCTCTTGCGGGCGCTGGCGTTGGTTTTCGATGAGTACCCCCGGATGAACCGGTTTATTAGCGGGAGACGCCTGTACCAGAGGGACGCAATCCGTTTCTCCTTCTCGGCGAAGAAGTCCTTTGACCAGGCGGCCCCGCTGGTTGTGATCAAGATGGACTTCGACCCCAAGGAATCCATGGAGGACATGGTCGACAGAATCATCGGGAGGCTTTCGGAGGGGCGCTCAGACAAGAAGAGCTACACGGACAAGGAGACGAACCTCGTTCTCTTGCTTCCCCGCATTGGAATTCGCTTTGTTATCTGGCTCCTGCGGACGCTCGATTATTACAACCTGCTACCTTTGTCGTTCATCAAGAACGACCTGTTCTTCGCGAGCGTTTTCGTGGCGAACCTGGGGAGCGTCGGCCTGGAGTCGGGCTACCACCATGCGTACGAGTACGGGAACGTTTCGCATTTCCTCAGTCTCGGCAGGGTCCAGAAGATGCCTGTGGTCAGGGATGACGAGGTTGTGGCCAGGCGGGTGGCGGAGATCAAGGTCACGTACGACGAGCGGACCGAGGATGGGTTCAACGGGGCCTTGGGGTTGGATCGGCTGCAGGAGTACTTGGAGAATCCGGAGAAGATGATTTAGGGCGATTGATGCTGAGGTCGTTCCCGTTCCCCTCGCCCCTTCTGGATCTTCGCTTTCGCGAGGATGACAGTGAGTGGGGCTGAGGGATTCCCGCTTTCTCGAGGACGACGGCGGGTTGAGGGAATGACGGCGGGTGGGCAAAAAAACCCGGCCTGAGCGGGAATGACAGGGCCCTCAGCAGGATTGTGTTGAAGCAAGGATGCTGGATTATTCCTGGACTGAGGGAAGTCCGGTCTATCGGCTGCGAGATTTCAGAGAAGCGTAGTCGGGAGGCTTGTCTCGCAAGCCTTTGATAGGGAACTCATTCCTGTCACTCCCGCAAAGGCCGGGAGATGACATTCGGTCGAAATGTTGCGGCGTTCCAGAGGGCTCTAGGACATCGCCATGGCCTCGTATTTTTTCTTGTAGATAAGTACGTCGTTATGTTTGAAGCGCCAGAAGCGGCCCTGCTTCGAGGCTCTCAGTTTTCCCCGCCTGGCGAGTTCGATCACATCGTCGGGGCTGCAGTCCAGGATGTGGGCCACGTCTTTGGAGCGAAGCAGGTCGTCCTTCTTCGTGGGCATCGTCTTCTTTCCTCCGAAAAGCTGAAGCGTGTCTGTGCTGTTCTCACCCAGCCTTGCTTGTATGAGTCTGGAGATGCAATACCGGTGCCGGGGCCCGTATCGGGAGGGGGAAAAATGTATAGGGAAAGAGCAAGAAAAAAATATGTTTAATAATAGATAGTTAAATATGTTTTTGAGCTTATACCTGGTGGGAGAATGTTCGGGAAAGGCCTCTGAAAAACAGGGGTCCGATGGACTAAGTGGTACATAATGGTCCAACTTGTGGTGGGATTCGACAAAGTATTATGAAATTTAGAAAGTTAGCGGGAAATAGAACAAAATTAAGGGTGGTCCATATTGTTCCAGCGTTCGGATCGATACGTGCCAGTTTATCCGGTTGTTTCTCCCCCTTCCAGGATTCTTCGAAGCCTTGCGCGTGAAATTCCGAGAATCTCGGCAGCCTGGCTCTTGTTTCCCTTGACCGAGGTTAATACGGAACTCACGTATTTCCGTTCCATATCGCGTAGGAGGAGTTGAGGCCCCCAGGGGGTGGACACCGGGGCAGGGGAGGGAGCGCCGCTCTCGGTCTTGATGTACTCCTCGGACAGGTAAAGTCCTTTGGAGAGGTGGACGGCCCGTTCGATCACGTTCTTGAGTTCGCGGATGTTGCCGGGCCAGTTGTACTCGATGAGCTTCTGCTCCACGTTCGGCATGAGGCCCAGGATCTTCCTGCCGAACTCCTGGTTGAAGATGTTGAGGAAGTGGAGGGCAAAGAGGGGGATGTCCTCTTTTCGTTCCCTTAAGGGGGGCAGGTGGATGCGCATCACGTTCAGCCGGTAATAGAGGTCTTCCCTGAACCGTCCTTGCTGGATGTTGCTCTCGAGGTCCTGGTTCGTGGCCGCGATGATCCGGACGTCGAGTCGATGGGTCTGTGTGCCCCCCACCCTCTGGATTTCCCTCTCCTGGAGGAATCGAAGGATCTTTGCCTGGGCCTCGGCGTGCAGGTCCCCGATCTCGTCCAGGAAGAGCGTCCCGTCCTGGGCAAGTTCGAATCTCCCCGTCTTGCCCGAGGTGGAGGCCCCGGTGAAGGCGCCTTTCTCGTAGCCAAAGAGCTCGCTCTCCACGAGTTCCTTGGGCAGGGCACTGCAATTGACCGTAACGAGCGGTTTGTCCTGCCGAGGGCTGCTGTAGTGGACGTATTTTGCGAGGAACTCCTTTCCGGTGCCGCTTTCCCCTGTGACCAGAACATTCAGGCGTTCGCTCTCCGCAGCGCTCCGGGCCAGGGCGTAGCATTCCCCGGTGGCGGGGTTCTGGCCGATAATGTGTTGGGAGAAGAAATGGCTCTCCTGGTCGCTCCGGATCTGCTGAACCTCTTTCTGCAGGCGGACTTGAGTCAGGATGTTCTCGATCATGGTGTCCACTTTCGTGAGATTGACGGGCTTGGTCAGAAAGTCCCATGCCCCGAGTTTCAAGGCCTCTACGGCGGTCTCTACCGTGCCGTAGCCGGAGACCATGACGGTCGGGCTCGAAAGGTTCATGGCCTGGAAGCGCTTCATGAGCTCGATGCCGTTGATGCCAGGGAGGTTCAGGTCGAGGAGGATGAGATCCGGGAGGATCTCTGTGACCGTTTGGAGGGCCTCTTCCGCCGTGCGGGACACGAGCGCTCGGTGGCCCTTCCTGGTAATAAGGCGCTCCAGGGTGCCGGAGACGAGGTCGTCGTCATCGATGATGTGTATCAGGAGGTCCACGTTGCTCCCTTCTCAGGCGGGCGCGTGCCTTTTCTGCCCGAATGCCCCCATTGTAGCGCAACTCGATCGTCGGTTCCAAGAGAGAACCCGAAGGAAAGATTCTTGTTCATTTTCTTCCTGCAATGGGCCGAGTCTCTTAAATTTTTTTTGTTTCTCAATGATCTTCCTTTTTGGTGATAAACGTGATAAACAGAGACAGGTACCGGAAAAGGAGACAGGATTTCTCTGGGAGGGCCCAGGCGACAAAACAGATACAAAGAGACAGGCTCGGGTGACGGGCCAACTTTCGGGGTTAGATGTATGAGTATTAAATGCAACATATGTGAAACCGAGATGTTGCTCGACGATTCGGTGGAATGCCCCTTTTGCGGGGAGCTTTTCTGTTCGAATCACGTGATGACATGCGATGCGTGTGGAAAGTCGCTTTGCGTGGACTGCATGGAGTACCCGGAGGACGAGCCGATCTGCCCTGAATGTGAGAAGATGCTCAAGGGGGATTGAGGCAAAGGGGACCAAAGTTCTTCATGCCGCAAGAGCAGAGCCGGGGAGACCGATGGCCAACCCCGGCTTTTTCTTGTCTGGTTTCTGCCGATCGTTCCGTAGGGCGGCTATGGGTCGTCGGGCGCGTGCCCGGAATCCCTTTGCTCCTCCAGATCTTCGATTCGCTGCTGGAGCACGAGGTGTGAGTTCAGGATTTCCCTGAGGATCCAGGGGAGCAGCACGCCGATGATCAGAAGGAAGAGCAGAAGAAACAGGAGATAGATGTTGGCGGTCATCAGGAAGAAGACAAAACAAAGGAGCACGGGCAACAAGGCCCCGACCTGAACGTTCCGAAGGCGCAGGACGTCTTCTTCCTGCACAGGCTTCCGGAACATGGAGTAGCGGAACGTCTGAGAAGACAGGGACATGGCTTTCCCCTCGACAGGAGAACGGTTGCGGCCTGCGGGGTGCTGCGTCTCGGATGTGGACGGGCAGGGCCTAGGAGTCCTTGGGTGCCTCTTTTCCCTTCATCGCCTGGATCTCTTCGCGGAGGATGAGGTGGGACTGGATCAGGTCCCGGTAGATCTGGGGCAGCAGGATGCCGACGATCAGGATCAGGAAAAAGACAATTGTGCCCAGGATCGAGCCTTTGAAGCGAATCATGAGAACAACCGAAAGAAGGAGGGGCAGGATGGCTGCGAACTGGACCATTCGCCACTTCTGGACGGTCTTCTCCGTGATCTCCCGAGAGAATATCCCCGCTTTTTGAAAGTGATGACTCATAGTTCCCCCCTTGGAAAAACAAGTAACTTGGTTATGCCAGATTTGCCTATAATAATTATATCTCTATAATCTATTTTATAGGTCTTCCGAATGTCAAGCAAAAAATACATTTTACATTGTTTTTGGACGTTTTTGGATCTCGAGAGGAAAGGGGCTCGGAGAGGATGGATCTTGCGATCGATCAGATCCTGGTAGGCCGATTCGGGGTCTTCTGCTATCTGGTTACCGAACCGGCGACGAGGGAAGCCATACTGGTGGACCCGGGTGCCGAGCCGGCGAGGATTCTCGATCGGGTCCGGGAGCGTGACGCACGGGTCCGCTGGATCGTTTGCACCCATGCGCACCCTGACCACGTGGGTGCGGTGGCCAGGGTCAAGGCGGATACAGGCGCATCTGTTGTGATTCATAGCAAGGAGGCGAAGTCCCTGGGCAGCCTGCACCAACGGGTCCTGGTTCGGCTCATGGGCGGAAAGCCTGTTCCCAGGCCGGACGTTCTGGTGGAGGAGGGAGACCGATTGGAGATCGGTCCCTGCGCTGTGCGGGTCCTGCACACGCCCGGGCATTCCCCTGGGGGGATTTGCCTGTTGGCCGAGGGTCATCTATTCTCAGGCGATACGCTTTTTGTGGGTAGTGTGGGACGAACCGATCTGCCCGGGGCCTCCTGGGAGGAACTGAGCGCCTCGTTGCGCGAGAAGGTGCTCGGCCTCCCGGGCAGCACGCGGGTGTGGCCGGGCCATGATTACGGCGGTGCGCCCACGAACCTGCTTGACGCGGAGAAGAGAGAGAACCCGTTCCTCCGGGAGATTATTACCGGCTGAAGGGGAAAGAACAGGGGTCAGGAATTAGGAGTCAGAGTGGAACAGGAAGAGCGCAAAGAGATTGTTGAGATGCTTCGGGAAGAGTTGCGTGGTTTTATCGCGTGGTCAATGGGGGAACTTGGCGGGGAGTATTATCTGGAGCGTCCGGACCAGCCGGTTTCTGCGTGGGATCAGACGGCAGAGGAGAGGCTCCTGCAGAGGCTCGACTCTGAGCGGGTTCGCGTGTGGGAGAGGGACCGGTATGCCTTCTTTGAGCACCCCCGGCATTCCTCCGTGTACGCGGTCATGGAGGCAGAGGATGTGGAAATCGTCCACTACCTGGAAGAGCTGTACTGCGACCACTACAGGGTGGAGGATGAGATCGAGGGGCTCTCCGGGGAGGAGATTCAGGCCGGCAAGCGCTTTGACGACAGCTTCGGGGTTGTGCTTGCCTCCCAGGTGCTGGGGTGGATGTACCGGCTGGATTTCTGCGATGTCTGCGGGATGATCGAGGTCTGGTCCACGGTGTACGACCCGGTGGAGGTCGCGCGCCACGCAGGAGAGGAGTGAAAGCACCTCATCACCCTGACTCCTGACCCCTGATCCCTGACCCCTGATTTTCCAGCAGAGCCTCGTTGATGAGCTTTGCCAGGTCCTGAAATTCGTCCGTTTTCCGTAGGCGGATCGGCTTCGAAGGCTCCCCGCGCAGAGAGGCTTTAAGGATCTTCTCCATGTGTCGAATCGGGCCGACCATCCGGTGGGTCGCGAACACGGTGAAGACAAAGGCGATAAAGATCAGAAGGAAGAGTCGTAGGAGGACCTTTTCCCCTATTTCGGTCCGAATCGTCTCTCGGAACCGAAGGGCATCGGCCTGGTCGATCCGTTCCTCGCCCAGCAATCGCTGGAGCTGTCCCTCAGAGGCGTTCCAGACCGAGTAGTAAACGGTCCAGCCGATCACCATGGAGGTGAAGATCAGGAGGAGAAGGACCTGAAGGGCGAATCGAAGCTGAAACCGGTAGGCAATCAAGTAGTGGCGCCGCTGCTGGCTGTTGTTGGTCATCAAAGCGTCGCCCTCGTAATGTCCACGGGGTTGTGGGGGGTTATTTCTCCTGCTTGATGAATTGGATCAGGGACAGGGGGGCGTTGTCGCCTTTGCGGTTTTTGTATTTGAAGATCTGGGTGTAGCCGCAGGTCCTGTCGTCGAATCTCTTGGCAAGGTCGTCGAACAGCTTTTTCGTGGCCTTCTTGTCGCGCAGGAAGGCGAAGGCGAGTCTTCGGGAGTGAACGTCGCCCCGTTTGGCCAGGGTGATGATCTTGTCCGCGAACCGTCGGAGTTCTTTGGCCTTGGCCTCGGTGGTGCAGATGCGCTCGTGCTCGATGAGTTGCATGAGCTGGTTGCGAAAAAGAGCTTTTCGATGGCTCGGGGAGCGATTCAGCTTTCTGCCTGATTTTCGATGTCGCATGGCTCAACTCGCCTTTTTTCCATTCGCTGTGGATGTTCTTCGGGCGCCGGGAAGCGGACTCAAGCGGTCGTTGTTGCTTCCGGGGACGGCACGGTTTTCGGTGGGGGGGGCAGACCGTCGAGCTTCATGCCCAGGTGGAGGCCCATCCCGGTAAGTATCTCCTTGATCTCGTTCAACGATTTCAGGCCGAAGTTCTTCGTCTTCAGCATCTCGGCCTCGGTCTTCTGAACGAGTTCGTAGATGGTCTTGATGTTCGCGTTCTTCAGGCAGTTGGCGGACCGGACCGACAGCTCGAGTTCCTCGACAGTCTTGTACAGGTTGTCGTTCATGACCGGGTGTGCGTCCATCCCCACGATACGGCGAGCTTCATCTTCCTCTTCGAAGTGGATGAAGGTGGTCAACTGCTCTTTCATGATCTTCGCCGCGTAGCCCAGGGCATCCCTCGGCGCCACGCCTCCGTCCGTCCAGATCTCCACCGTAAGCTTGTCATAGTCAGTTCTCTGCCCGACCCGTGCCTGGGACACCTTGTAGATTACCTTCTTGATGGGAGAGAAGACTGCGTCCATCAGGATCGTCCCGATCGGCAGATCCTCATCGGTGTTCCGCTCGGAGGGCCGATAGCCCCGGCCGGTGCTCGCGGTTATCTCTACGGTAAGCTTTGCGTCCTTGTTCAGGGTCGCCAGGGAATGTTCCGGATTCATGATCGTCACGGAATCATCCGCCTCGATGTCGCCCGCTGTTACCTCGCAGGGGCCTTCCTTCTTCAGGGTAAGGGTCTTCTGTCCTTCCCCATCGATCTTCAGCCGGACCTCTTTCATGTTCAATATAATGTCTGTGACATCCTCCTTCACACCCGGGATCGTCGAAAACTCATGGAGGACACCGTCGATTCTCACGGCCGTGATAGCGGCTCCCTGGAGGGAGGACAGAATCACCCGCCGGAGGGCGTTGCCCAGGGTAATGCCGTAGCCTCGTTCCAGGGGCTCGCAAACGAACTTCCCGTACGTGGGCGTGTTGTCAGAATCGTCTTCCAAACCTTTTGGCTTGATCAGGTCTTGCCAATTCATCTTCATATCTAACCCCGTTCAATCGTGATCTGAGGAGAGGGCGGTACAGTCGCCTTCTTGGGCCGATTGCTGGAAACTATCGGGTGTAAAAGGCCACGATCAGGTTTTCGTCGATAGTCATGGAAATATCTTCTCGGGTGGGTGAAGACGTTGCGTGACCGAGAAAATGGTCCTTGTCCAACTCGAGCCAACTCGGAACGCTTCTCCTGTCGACAGCTTCCAGGGCCTCTGCGATACGTGTGATCTTTCGGCTCTTATCTCGTACTTCGACACGATCACCAGGTCGCACCTGGCAAGACGGAATGTTCACGGTCTTTCCGTTTACCTGGAAATGGCGATGTTGGACGAGTTGCCGGGCTTCCGCCCGTGAGCTTGCCAGACCCAAACGATAGACCACGTTGTCAAGGCGGCATTCCAGAAGGAAGAGCAGGTTTTCGCCCGTAATGCCCTTCTTTCGAAAGGCCGTCTGGAAGTAGATTCGAAACTGCTTTTCAAGAATACCGTAAATCCTCTTGACCTTTTGCTTCTCCCGTAGTTGGGTTCCGTAGTCAGAGAATTTCCTCCTAAAATGCTGCCCGTGCTGCCCGGGCGGATAGCCCTTTCTATCGATGGCACACTTGTCGGTGTAGCAGCGCTCACCCTTCAAGAACAGCTTGGTGTTGTCCCGTCTGCAGTACCGGCAGACGGCTTCGGTATAACGCGCCAAAAGATCTCCCTCCTATTGGTTCAAAGCGCAGCCTCGACTAGACCCGTCGTCGCTTCGGAGGCCGGCATCCGTTATGAGGTATGGGGGTAACGTCCTTGATCAGGGTGACTTGAAATCCTGTACTCTGAAGGGCCCGCAAGGCAGACTCACGACCCGACCCCGGGCCGTTGACGTGGACTTGGATGGTCTTCATGCCCTGCTCCATCGCCTTCTCTGCGGCGTCCTGTGCGGCCACTTGCGCGGCAAAGGGCGTGCCCTTACGAGAGCCCTTGAACTTCATCGTCCCGGAACTGGACCAACATATGGTGTTTCCACTCATATCCGTGATCGTGATCAGCGTATTGTTGAACGTCGACTGGATATGGGCGATCCCGTGCGTTACGTTCTTCTTGATCTTCTTTTTCTTGGTCCCTTTTTTGGCCTTTCCCACAATCCTACCTCATTTCGTTGGTGCTATTTCGATTTCTTCTTCCCCATGACCGCTCTGCGGGGGCCTTTACGCGTTCTGGAGTTGGTATGTGTTCTCTGACCGCGGACCGGCAACCCCTTCTTGTGGCGCAGCCCACGATACGAGTTGAGATCCGTCAGCCTCTTGATGTTCATGGCGACCTCTCGACGAAGATCACCCTCGATCTTGTACTTAGCGTCGAGGACGGTTCGAATTGTCGTGATTTCCTGCTCGGTGAGGTCGTCGGTCTTCTTGTTCCTGTCGATACCGGCCTCATCGGCGATTTTCTGCGCGCTCGTCCTTCCGATGCCGAAGATGTAGGTCAACGCGATTTCCACCCGCTTCGCTTTCGGTAAATCCACACCCGCTATACGTGCCAAAACTGTTCTCCTATGCTCCTGATGGCCAACACGGTGCCAAGGGATTCCCGCTTTCGCGGGAATGACGGCCTCTTAGCCCTGGCGTTGCTTGTGTTTCGGGTTCTCGCACAGGACACGTACGGATCCCTTGCGGCGAATGATCTTGCATTTCAGGCAAATCTTCTTCACAGAGGCTCTGACTTTCATCGTCTTCGTCCTTCTTCGCTACTTCATGCGATACGTGATCCTGCCCCGGCTCAGATCGTACGGGGACAATTCAACGGTGACCTTGTCTCCGGGCAGAATCTTGATAAAATGCATCCTCATCTTCCCTGAAATATGGGCGAGAATGCGATTACCGTTCTCCAATTCTATTCGAAACATTGCGTTCGGCAGGGGCTCGACAACCGTTCCCTGTGCCTCGATCGGCTCTTCTTTCCCCATGGTTCATTCCCCGAGTGCGACCGTGAAGTCGATTCCGAGGTCTGTTCCCACTGTGCGTCTCTCTCCGGCCCGATTCTACTGGAGTTTACTCAGGACGCAAGGCCCGTTGTCCGTAATGGCGACCGAATGTTCAAAATGTGCGGACAGGGATCCGTCCTTGGTAACGGCGGTCCATCCGTCCTTGAGAATCCTGATACCCCAGTCTCCCAGGTTTACCATTGGTTCGACGGCGAGGACCATTCCTCTCTTGAGTCGAATGCCGGTTCCGGACTTGCCGTAGTTCGGTACCTGCGGGTCTTCGTGCAGGCTACGGCCGATCCCGTGACCCACGAAATCCCGGACGACTGAATACCCGTTCTTCTCCGCGTGCTCTTGAATCACAGCGGAAACGTCTGCAAGTCGATTGCCCTCGTACATCAAGCCGATCGCCTTATCCAGGCATTTCTCCGTGGTGCGCATCAAATTCTCAGCCGTCTCCGAACTCTGTCCGATGGGGATCGTTACGGCGGCATCCCCATAAAAGCCCTTGTAGATCACACCGAAGTCCAAACTGAGAATGTCTCCCTCTTTGAGAGCCCTGTCCGAGGGAATGCCGTGCACGATGACTTCGTTCAAGGACGTGCACAGGCAATTTGGGTACCCCCGATACCCCTTGAAAGCGCATTTTGCCTTGCGCTTGATAGCGATCCGTTCTGCGAGTTCATCGAGTTCGCGGGTGGTGGTCCCCGGGACGGCTCGTTGCTTCAACTCCTCGTGAACTTCAGCGACGATCTGATTCGCGTCCCGCATGATAGCGATCTCTTCTGGTGACTTTAGAACAATCATGCTCGCGAGTCGATCGAATGCGTATTCGTTCGTTGCCTCCGTGGCCGCAAGAAAATCAGCCCCGTCGTCCTTTCAGTCTGCCTTTTTTCAGGAACCCTTCGTAGTGACGGGTCAACATGTGTGATTCCACCTGGGTCATCGTGTCCAGGGCGACGCCCACGACGATCAAGAGGGCCGTTCCTCCGAAGTAGAAGGGAACATTGAACTGGCGTATCAAGATCGTGGGGAGAACGCAAACGGCGGACAAGTACAGTGCGCCCCCAAGCGTGATCCGGGTCAAGACTTTGTCGATGTAGTCGGCGGTACGTTTTCCCGGTCGGATTCCCGGGATGTACCCCCCGTATTTCTTCATGTTGTCTGCCACGTCCACGGGATTGAACTGTACGGCCGTGTAGAAGTAGCAGAAAAAGATGATGAGCAATATGTAAACGATGTTGTAGAAGATCGCCCCCGGGGAGAGGAGGTTGGCGATGCCTTGCGCCCAGGGTTGGTCGACAAAACTGGCGATGGTGGCCGGGAACATCAGCAGGGAGGAGGCGAAAATCGGCGGAATTACGCCGGCGGTGTTCACGCGGAGGGGCAGGTGGGTGCTGGAGCCGCCGTAGACCTTCCGGCCCACGACCCGCTTCGCGTACTGCACCGGGATCTTCCGGTGCCCCCTTTCCATGAAGATAATGGCGCCCACGACGGCGATCATGATCACACCGATGATCAGCATCTTGAAGATGCTCATTTCACCGGTCCGCATGAGCTGGGCGGTGTTGAAAATAGCGCTCGGGAATCGGGCCACAATGCCCGCGAAGATGATCATGGAGATGCCGTTGCCGATGCCGTTCTCACTGATCCGTTCTCCGAGCCACATCAGAAAGGCCGTTCCCGCCGTGAGGGTCAGGACCGCCATAATGCGGAAACCCCATCCGGGCGTCGGGACGACGAGATCCCCGATGGGGGACTTCATGTTCTCGAGGCCAAAGGCGATGCCCATGCCCTGGATGATGCTCAGGCCCACGGTTGCGTAACGTGTGTACTGTGTGATCTTCTTTCGGCCCGCGTCTCCTTCCTTGGAGAGGCGCTCGAGGTGCGGGATCACCACCGTCAACAACGAGAAGATAATGGAGGCACTGATGTAGGGCATGATGCCGAGCGCGAAAACGCTGAACTGGCTCAGTGCGCCCCCGGTGAACATGTCGATCAGGCCGAGGAGGGACCCTCCCTTTGCCTGTGCGTCGAAGAAGGCGCCGAGCGCCTGCGTGTCGATGCCCGGGGTCGGGACGAAAATGCCGATCCGGTACACGGCGAGCATGCCAAAGGTAAAGAGGATTCGATTCCGCAGCTCGGGGATCTTGGAAATATTTTGCAAACCGGAAATCACTTCAGGCTATCTCCTCGATCTTACCCCCGGCAGAAAGTATCTTCTCCTTTGCCGTGTGGCTGAACAGGTGAGCCCGAACGGTGAGGGGCCTGGAGAGCTCGCCCCGTCCCAGGATTTTTACCCCATCCTTTGCCTTCTTGATTCGCCCCTCCGCGACCCAGACCAGCACGTTGATCTCGGACGCTTCCAGTGCCATCCGATCGAGGTCGTCCAGGTTCAGGGTGGCAATCTGCTTCTTGAAGACATTCGTAAACCCTCTCTTCGGCAGACGGCGATTCATGGGCATCTGGCCGCCCTCGAAGGCGGGGGAGATTTTCGGGCCGCTTCGTGCCTTCTGCCCTTTGTGCCCCTTGCAGCTGGTCTTGCCGTGCCCGGATCCGGTGCCTCTGCCGATCCGTTTGGGCTTCTTTGTGCTGCCCGGAGCAGGCTTGAGTTGGCTTAACTCGTTCATCCGATGCCTTCCTTTTTTCCGTCCTTCTCGCCCTTTGAGGCTCTCTTTACGTCAACCAGATGAATCACCTTGGCCACCATGCCCCGTATCTCCGGCGTGTCTTTCAACACAACCGTCTTGTGTAGCTTCGTGAGGCCCATGCCGCGCAGTGTGGCCCGCTGGCGCTGCGGTCTGCCGATACCGCTCCGTTTGAGCGTGATGATTAATTTTCGTTCCGCTTCCATGAGACTTTCCCTAAATTAGGAGGAAACAACGTCTTCGTCGGTCATCGACCGGGGGAAGAGATCTTCCAGGCTCTTGTTCCGTTTCTTCGCGATGAAGTCGGGAGACCGGAGCTGTCTCAACCCTTCCAAGGTGGCTTTCGTTACATTGTGCGGATTTCGTGTGCCGAGGCATTTGGTGGACACGTTCTTCAGACCCGCCGCGTCCATGATCGCGCGTACCGCTCCACCTGCGATGATCCCGGTCCCCTGTGCCGCCGGTTTGAGCAATACCCTGCCGGCACCGTAGCGCCCGACCACGCGGAAGGGAATGGTGTCATTCAGGATGGGTACGGTGATGAGATTCTTGCGGGCTCGTTCGATGGCCTTGCGAATTGCATCCGGGACTTCGTTTGCCTTCCCCATTCCGACCCCTACCTGTCCCTTGCGATCGCCCACGACAACCAGTGCGTTGAAGCTGAAGCGCCGGCCGCCCTTGACGACCTTGGACACACGGTTGATGTGGATGATCTTGTCGACGAATTCCTCTTCCGTAGCGTAGCCGTAATCAGCCAAACTGTTTCTCCTCGTGCCAAGGGATTCCCGCCTTCGCGGGAATGACGGGCCTTAGCTCTAAAATTCGAGACCTGCTTCGCGGGCTGCATCCGCAACGGCTTGTACTCGGCCGTGGTAGAGGAACCCGTTGCGGTCGAATACGACCTTCAGGATGTTTCTCTCTTGCGCCTTCTTGGCGATCAGCTCCCCCACCTTCCGGGCCCCCTCTTTCGTGGCCCGCTTGTCGGCGAGGCATGCAAGCTCCTTGCTCAAGGTGGAAACGGCGGCAATGGTCCTTGGCGCCTGATCGTCCACGATCTGCGCGTAGATGTGCTTGTTGCTTCGAAAAACACACAGGCGCGGCCTCTCGGGCGTTCCACGAATCATCTTCTGGAATCGCTTCTTACGCCGCTTGCGTGCCAACTCTGATGGATTTGTCTTCTTCATGGAGGAGACTCCTTGTCCCCGATCAGTATCTTATTTTGCGCCGGTCTTGCCGACCTTCCGCCGGATCTTCTCCTCGACATACTTGATCCCTTTGCCCTTGTAGGGCTCAGGCTTCCGGAGGTCCCGGATCTTTGCGGCGGTCTGTCCGAGCAGCGCCTTGTCGATGCCTTTCAGGACGATCTGCGTCGGTTTCGGAACTTCCGCGCTGATGCCTTTGGGCAAGGGGAAGTTGATTTTGTGGGAGTATCCCAACTGGAAGTTCAGCGCGTCCCCGGCGAGTTCGGCGCGGTACCCTACGCCCACGATTTCGAGTTCACGTTTGTACCCTTCCGTCACGCCCTTGACCATGTTGGCGATCAGGGTGCGGGTGAGCCCGGAAAGGGCATCCGCCTTTCGCTGTTCCGGGTCCTTCTCGACCTGGACGCCGTCCGAGTCGATCTGGATCGACAGGAAGGGATGGATCTTCCCGGAGAGTTCGCCGTTCGGCCCCTTTACGACGACCCGGTCTCCCACCTGGGAGACTTTGACCGTCTCGGGGCACGGAATCTTCTGTTTTCCTATCCGCGACATACCGCTGTCCTTTATAGAGAAGCTCAGCCGATTCTGGTGTGTAACGTTTCGTGCGGGCCGGCTACCAGACCTCGCACAACACCTCTCCACCCACGCCCTTTGCCCGTGCCTCCCGGTCCGTAAGAATCCCGTGGGTGGTCGAGAGGATGGCGATGCCCATGTACTTCCGGACGGGGCGGACTTCCTTTCGGTTCACGTAGACCCGGATACTCGGCTTGCTCACACGACGGATGCCCTCAATCGCGTTTTGCTTGTCCTCGAGGTACTTCAGGCGCACCCGCAACACGTTCTGCTTGTTGTCGGGCAGGACCTGGTAATCCAGGATGTACCCTTCTCGCTGTAGAAGACCGGCAATGGCTTCCTTCATTTTCGATGAAGGGATATCGACGGTCTTGTGTTGTGCCCGGCACGCATTCCGGATACGCGTCAGCATATCCGCTACTGGATCCGTAAGACTCATGGGATGGCCCTTCCTCCTCTTTCTGGCAGGAGAAGATGTAAGTCCGGTCAGGAGATGACTACCAACTGGACTTCGTTACGCCTGGTAGGTCGCCTCGCAAGGCGAGGTTCCGCAAGCAGATTCTGCACAAATGGAATTTGCGGTAGTACCCTCGCGGGCGGCCACAAAGGCTGCAACGGTTTCTGATACGAACGTTGAATTTTGGCTTCTTCGCGTACGCGGCCAGCTTCGCCTTCCGTGCCAAGAATCTTCTCCCGTGTGCGCAAAATGAAATTAGTTGCGAAAGGGCATTCCCATGTACTTCAGGAACGCCCTGGCTTCTTCATCCGTTTTCGCTGATGTGACGATTGTGATGTTCATTCCCCGAATCTTGTCGATCTTGTCATAGTTGATCTCAGGGAAGATGATCTGTTCGCGGATGCCGAGCGTGTAATTCCCCCGGCCGTCGAAGGCCTTGCCGGAGATGCCCCGGAAATCCCGGACGCGGGGCAGGGCGATGTTGATGAGCCGATCGAAGAACTCGTACATCCGTTGCCTTCTCAGGGTGACGGAACAGCCGATCGGCATCCCGGCGCGTAGCTTGAAATTGGAGATCGACTTCTTTGCCCGGGTGACGATCGGTTTCTGTCCGGTGATGAGACCCAGTTCCTCGCTCGCATGGTCGAGGACCTTGATATTCTGGATCGCCTCGCCCAGGCCCATGTTCACGACGATTTTCTGTATGCGAGGCGCCTGGAGAAGGTTCTTGTACCCGAAATCCTTCACCAACTGCGGGACCACTTCGCTCAGATACTTCACTTTCATCCGCGGGGTGCTTTCCGCTTCCTTTTTCTCTTCAGCGGCCACTGCCGTTCCTCCAAGGTTTCTACTTGTCCAGGACGTCTCCGCATTTCTTGCAGACCCGGACTCTCTTTCTGTCTTCCAGTTTCTTCCTGCCCGTTCGAACCGGCTTGTTGCACTTCGGGCAAAGGACCATCAGGTTGGACAGGGTGAGGGGAGCTTCTTTTTCGATGATGCCCCCTTGCCGCATTTGCTGGCTCGGTTTGGCGTGGCGCTTGATGAAGTTGATCCTTTCGACAACCGCCTTATTCTTCTCGGGGAGCACACGCAGGACCTTCCCCGACTTGCCCTTTTCCTTGCCCGTGGTGACCATCACCATGTCGTTCTTCTTTATGTGTAGCTTTGCCTTTTCCATGCCCTTTTGCCTCGTATCTGCCTCAGACGACTTCAGGCGCCAGAGAGATGATCTTCATGAAATTCTTTGCCCGGAGCTCTCGGGCCACGGGACCGAAGATGCGGGTCCCGATCGGCTCGTGCTGCGGGTTGATCAGGACGGCGGAGTTGACGTCGAACTTGATGTAGGAGCCGTCGTTTCTTCGGAACTCCTTGCGGGTGCGCACGACAACGGCCCGGTGAACCTCTCCCTTCTTTACCTTTGATGCAGGCAAGGCTTCCCGGACGGAGACAACGATCACATCGCCGACGGAGGCGTACTTTCTCCTCGTGCCCCCGAGCACCTTTATGCAGAAGAGCGTTTTCGCCCCGGAATTATCCGCGACCTTGAGCTTCGTTTGCATCTGGATCATGATACGGTTTCCTTTTGCGCTGCATCCCGGGCAAGGGAGGTGTCCGCGGGCTTCAGAACCTTCGTGACCGCCCAGCGTTTCGTCTTGCTCAAGGGGCGGGTGGACACGATCTCAACGATGTCTCCATCCTTGCAACGATTCTGTTCGTCGTGTACGGAATAGCGTTTGTTCCGGACGATGTATTTTTTGTAGAGGGGATGCTTGACTCTTCTCTGAACGGTGACAACCACCGTATTGCCCACTTTGACGCTCGTGACGGTACCTTTGAGTCGTGTTCTGTTGGTGCCCTCAGGCATGCTCATCCCCTTTGCTCATCGTTCTCTGCCGCTGGATGGTGCGCAGTCGTGCGATATCCTTCTTCACATGAACGATCCTCGCTGTGTTCTCCAACTGGCTGGTAGCGTGTTGGATGGTCAAATTGAACAGTTCTTCCCGCAGGTCCTGTTCTTTTTGCTCGAGTTCCTCGAGTGACAGCTCTCTGACTTCCGCAGGCTTCATCATAGCTCCTCGCGCAACACGAATCGGGTCTTCACGGGGAGTTTGTGACCCGCGAGGCGGAAGGCCTCCCGGGCGACCTTTTCTTCGACGCCGTCGATTTCGTACAGGATTCGTCCGGGTCGGACCACGGCCACCCAGAGTTCCGGGCTTCCTTTGCCGCCGCCCATGCGGGTTTCCGCCGGTTTCGCGGTGAGCGGTTTGTCCGGAAAGATTCGAATCCAGATCTTTCCACCCCGTTTGACATGGCGGGTGATGGCGATACGGCCTGCTTCAATCTGCCGCGATGTGATCCAACATGGCTCCAGGGCTTGGAGTGCGTACTGCCCGAAACTGACGAAGGATCCGCCGAGCCTCGCGCCCGTGAGCCTGCCCCGCCGCTGCTTCCTGTGCTTGACTTTTTTGGGACTTAACACAGCAGACTATGCTCCCAGTTGCTCTTTGCGTTTTTTTTCGTCGCCGGGGAGGACCTCGCCCTTGAAGATCCAGACCTTTACCCCGATGATGCCATAGGTCGTCTTTGCCTGCGTGAACCCGTAGTCGATCTGGGCCCGGAGAGTGTGCAGGGGCACACGGCCCTCCCTATACCATTCCCGGCGGGCCATTTCAGCGCCCCCCAGCCTTCCGGAACAGCTGACCTTGATCCCCAGGGCACCGAACTTCAGGGAAGTGGAAACCGCCTTCCGCATGGCCCTTCGGAAAGCGACCCTCCGTTCCAGCTGGGTGGCCACGTTCTCTGCAACGAGCTGTGCATCCAACTCAGGCTTGCGTACTTCGAGAATGTTCAGGAAGATTTCCTTCTTCGTGTATTGTTCCAACTCCTTGCGGAACCGGTCGACCTCGGCGCCTTTCTTGCCGATCACGATCCCGGGACGGGAGGTGTGGATGTGGACCTTCACCTTCAGTGCTGCGCGCTCGATATCGACCCTGGCGATTCCCGCGTGCTGCAGGTTCTTCTTGATATAGTCCCGGATCCACAGATCCTCGTGGAGAAACTGAGCGTAATCCCGATCCGCATACCATTTGGATCCCCACGTTGTGGTGATGCCGAGACGCATCCCAATTGGATGTACCTTCTGTCCCAAGGAGTACCTCCTGTTCAAATACGATTCAGAACGATCCAGTCCGGCTAGGCCTCGTCGAGTACGATGGTAATGTGACTGGTCTTCTTCTGGATCTGCGTTGCCCTACCCATGGCCCGGGGGCGAAAACGTTTCTGCGTAGGCCCCTGGTCCACGAAAATGGTCTTTACGTAGAGAGTATCGACGTCTATATCGCCTTTGTTCTCAGCGTTGGCGATTGCTGAAAGCAGCACCTTCTTGATGATCGGGGCGGCCGACTTCTGCGTAAAGGTCAAGAGTTGAGAAGCTTTTTCGGCGGACTTCCCTCGAATCAGGTCTGCAACGAGCCGTGCCTTCCTCGGGGCGATCCGTATGTATCTTGCTCTTGCTACGGCTTCCATGTTCGATCCCAGTCTATCTTACCTTTGATTTCCTGTCCCCAGAGTGCCCGTAAAAGGTCCGGGTAGGGGAGAACTCACCCAGCTTGTGCCCGACCATGTTCTCGGAGACGAATACGGGGACAAATTTCTTTCCATTGTGAACCGCAAAGGTCAGTCCCACGAAGTCCGGGGCGATCGTCGACCGCCTCGACCATGTTTGGATGATCCTTTTCGTCTTGCCGACGTTTGCCTCATCCACCTTTTTCTGGAGATGAGTGTCAATAAAGGGGCCTTTTGAAACCGACCTTGGCATATTGTTCTCTCCTTCAAGTCCCCTGCAAATGGCTCGGACAGCCTGCTAGAGCTTCTGGTGCCTTCTGCGGAGGATGTAACGGTCCGAGGGCTTCTTTCCCCGGGTCTTGTATCCCTTGGTCGGGACGCCCCAAGGGGTCACCGGATGCCTGCCTCCGGATGTCCTTCCCTCGCCACCCCCGTGAGGGTGGTCCACGGGATTCATCACGACCCCGCGTACGTGGGGCCTCCTGCCCAACCAGCGTGTCTTGCCTGCTTTTCCGTAAGAGATGTTCTCGTGTTCCAGGTTGGCGAGCTGCCCAATCGTGGCCTTGCAGTTCAGGTGGATGAGCCGGACTTCACCCGAGGGCAGGCGAATGTGCGAGTAGTTGCCTTCCTTGGCGAGCAACTGGGCCACCGTCCCGGCGGCACGGACCATTTGGGCCCCTTTGCCGGGTCTCATCTCGATGTTGTGAACCAGGGTGCCGAGGGGGATGAAGCGCAGAGGCAGGGTGTTGCCCGCCTGAATGTCGGCGGTCTCGCCGGAGACGACCCGATCGCCCACTTTCAGGTGATTCGGTGCCAGGATGTACCGCTTTTCCCCATCCGCGTAGTGGAGCAGGGCGATTCGGGCAGATCGGTTCGGATCGTATTCGATGCTCGCGATCTTTGCCGGAATGTCGATTTTGTCCCGTTTGAAATCGATGAAACGATACCGTCGCTTGTGGCCGCCTCCCCGGTGGCGGGCGGTGATTCGGCCCTCGCTGTTACGGCCGCCTTTCTTGGTCAGGCCTTTGACGAGGGACTTCTCGGGCTTCGAGGTCGTGATCTCCTCGAAGAAGGTGTTCGTCTGATGCCTTCTTCCAGCGGAAGTCGGCTTAAAGGTTTTCAACGCCATGGGGAATCTCCCGGCAAATAACGGCGGTCAGATGTACTAGACACCTTCGAAAAATTCGATCTGATCGTTCGGTCCGAGGGTGACGATAGCTTTTTTCCAGTTTCTGCGCTTCCCGAGGAACCGGCCGACACGTTTGACCTTGCCGCGCTGGTTAAGGGAATGAACGTTCAGGACCCGAACTTTGAAAAATTTCTCCACAGCCGTCTTGATTTCTTGTTTGGTCGCATCCGGGTGGACTTCAAAAGTGACTTTGTTGTTCAGTTCCTTCTGCAGATTGCCTTTTTCCGTGATGATCGGACGCCGGATGACCGCATAGAGGTTCTTCATGATCCGTAAACCCTCTCGATATACTCGATCGCTTCCTTCGTCAGGACGAGATGATCGTGACGGAGGATGTCGAAAAGATTCAGGCCTTGTGTCTTCATTACCTTGATCCCTGGGACATTCCGGGCCGATTTGTGGAGGTTCGCGTTCTCGCCGTTGACGATGATCAGGGCGCTCTCCAGTTTGAGCTTCTCTTTGTGGCCGACAAAGCTCTTCGTTCGGATCTCGGGCAGGTCGAAACGTTCAACGACCAGCAGCTTGGATTCGGTCAGCTTGAGGCTCAGGGCGCAGCGGACGGCCGCCTTCCTCATTTTCTTGGGTACACGAAGTCCGTAATCCCGAGGTTTCGGGCCGAACACGACACCCCCGCCCCTCCACAGGGGAGAACCGCTGGTTCCTGTCCGCGCTCGTCCGGTGCCTTTCTGCCGCCAGAGCTTCCTTCCCGTCGCCTTGACTTCGCTTCGGGTCTTCGTGCTGGCGGTGCCCATTCGCTTCGCCGCGAGCTGGTAGCGGAGGACGAAATGGAACAGGTGCGGCTTGAGCTCTACGGAGAAGATATCGTCCCGGAGGCCGATTTCGCCCACCTTTTGAGCATCTTTGTCCAGTACATCCACTGTGGGCATGACCTTCTCCCAGTCCCTTCCTACAGCTTGATCTCCACGTCGACTCCCGGCGGCAACTCCAGCTTCATCAGCGCATCGACTGTCTGCTGGGTCGGCTCCAGGATATCCAGGAGGCGTTTGTGTGTTCGGATCTCAAACTGCTCCCTTGATTTCTTGTCGATGTGAGGAGACCGCAGCACGCAAAATTTCTCGATTGTTGTCGGCAAGGGAACGGGTCCCGAGATCTGTGCGCCGGTTCGTTGCACCGTTTCGATGATCTCCGTCGTCGAATTGTCAAGAATCTTGTATTCGTATGCCTTCAATCGGATGCGGATCTTTTGAGCAGCCAATGAGATCCCCTCTTTCTGTCCTAGTCTTCGATGACTTCGATGACGACGCCGGCGCCCACGGTCCTGCCGCCCTCACGGATGGCGAACCGCAGCTCTTTCTCCAGGGCCAC